>Ga0209395_1000571_pt1 | contig 53634 bp, 41 predicted proteins | sample GOMGulsemesocosm_3_FD_184635 | JGI IMG/M metagenome (GOLD analysis project Ga0209395, IMG submission 184635) | Methane-oxidizing microbial communities from mesocosms in the Gulf of Mexico - GOM9D Gulf of Mexico (SPAdes) (version 2) | ecosystem: Environmental > Aquatic > Marine > Cold seeps... | reverse complement strand
TTAAAAAGTTTTTGTTTAGCGACAATAGCACTGTAGCCCCACCTGATCCCATTCCGAACTCAGAAGTGAAATGCAGTAGCGCCGATGGTAGTGTGGGAGTTCCCATGTGAGAGTAGGACATTGCTAAGCTTCTATTAAGAGAAGCCCGATTCGAAAGAGTCGGGCTTTTTGCTGTCTGCTGTTTAATAAAATGAGCCTGTAACAGATTTTGTGTAATTTAATAGAATTGGTATTACCATGCTAATATTGTTAATCCATAGCAGTGTCTTATTATGCTTATAGAATGAGGTTCAATTATTTAGTTAAAAGTTTTGCAAGGGTTAGTATTCCTGACTCTAATAGACTAGTTTTTCGATAGATTATTGATAGTTTAATATGCTTTGGACCAAAGTTAACCGGACGCATTGCTAGTGACTCTTCATATCTACTGCCTACTACCATATTTTTTCCGATAATGGTGTAGCCTAAACCCGCAGAAATGCAACCTAAAATCCCATCTGCACTACTCATTACCATTAATTCTTCACTTTCTCGGCCGGCCTCTTTCTGCCAGAAAATAGCACGCTTTCTGTAGCCACAACCTTCATCACGCACAAACAGTACAGGGTCATGACCAGCATCTATCGGTGTTACCATAACAAGCTCTTCTTGAAAAATTGGGAGGACTATAAGATTTTTATGTTTTGGTGCATTACCTAAAGCAGCGCAATCAACCTTATTATTAAGGACAGCAGAAACCAAGCGATCACTGGTATCAGTATAAATTTTTGTTCGAATCTCAGCATGATTTTTTTTTAGATTTTTGAATGCAAGAGGCATATGAACAGCTGCAAATGTTTCAGGCATACCTACTCTTAGTTCATAACTTCCTTTATCGTGTAATATGGCGGAAATAGCCTGATGTTCTAATTGTATGATCTGACTAGCATACTCGCAAAGGTGTTGGCCGCTTGGTGTTAACTGCAACTTCCGACCAACTAAATTAAACAGCTTTGTGTCCAGCTCTCTTTCTAGTTTTTTGATCCGGTTGGTGATGTTGGATTGAACCGTGTGTAGTTTATCAGCAGCACCTTTAATGCCTTCTTCATCAACAACTGCTTTAAAGGTCTTCAGTGTCAAAATTTCCATATAGTTCTCTTAATAAGAAGTTTTAGTTCTAAATAATTCAATTTTTAAGATTAACAGAACAGAGTAATGTTTGTAAATCACCTCACAACAACAATGTTACTATCTAAAACGCTTTCTTTCATAACGTTACCAATATAGCAGCGGCTATATTCGTGCAACCAAAATCATTATTTACAGGGAAATATCGCATTATGTTAATTAATTCAGAACACGCTTGTTTACTCGTCGTTGATATTCAAGAAAAGCTCGCTCCAGGAGTACATCAGCCAGAGAAACTTATAGAAAACTGCCTCTGGCTTATTAAGGCTGCACAATTATTCGATATTCCCGTTGTAGCTTCAGAACAATACCCACGTGGCGTTGGTCCAACCGTGGCCCCTTTACGAGAATTAATTCCGGAAGACTGTATTAAGGATAAACTTATTTTTTCCTGTGCCGATTCACCAGATTGTCTGGAAATGATTGAACAGCAAAAACGCAAGCAAGTAGTGATAGTTGGTATGGAATCTCATGTTTGTGTTTTGCAAACGGCTTTACGTCTCAATGAACTAGGTAAAGAAGTGTTTGTTGTTGCCGATGCAATTAGCTCACGAGACCCACTTGATATAGAACTTGCTATTGCTCGCATGAGCAAAGTGGGTATCCATATTGTCAGCCGAGAAATGGTTGCATTTGAGTGGCTACGTGGCTCTGGCGCTGCTCAGTTTAAAACGTTTAGTAAAACTTTCTTACAGTAAATTATTGAATACAAAAATTTCGGGAATATTTGAACATGATTATTAAAAAAGTTGCTGTCATTGGTGCGGGTACAATGGGGGCTGGCATTGCTGGCCAAGTTGCCAATGCAGGCATAGAAGTTTGGCTACTCGACCTTCCTACTGAGGGCAATACAAATGCTTTAGCACAACGCGGGCTGGAACGCCTTAAAGGTTCAGGTCAACCGGGATTGATGAGCAAGGAAGTTGAGAGCCTTATTCATATCGGAAATACCCGCGACGATTTTGAACAATTGGCTGACTGCGACTGGGTTGCGGAAGCTGTCGTTGAGCGACTCGATATCAAGAAAGATCTATATCGAAGAATCGATGCCGTATGCCATGATCAGGCGATCATAAGCTCAAACACTTCAACGATCCCTATTAGCCTGCTTGTCGAAGACATGCCTAAATCCTTTCGACAGCGTTTCGCTATCACACATTTTTTTAATCCAGTGCGTTTTATGCACCTACTTGAACTTGTGCGTGGTGAAGATACTGACCCTGCAGTGATAAAAACCCTCGCCAGTTTCTGCGAACAACAATTGGGCAAGGGGGTAGTCCCTTGTCTTGATACACCAGGATTTCTAGGCAACAGAGTCGGTGTATTCGCAATTCAATGCGCCCTGCATGCGGCGTTTGACCTAGGGCTTAACCCCAGTGAAGCCGATGCTTTATTTGGTCGCCCGATGGGAATTCCAAAAACCGGTGTGTTTGGTTTGTACGATCTTATCGGTATAGACCTAATGTCCGACGTAGTGCAAAGCTTAGTAAATATTCTTCCAGAAGGTGATGCATTCCATCAGGAAGCCGAAAAAATCCCATTAATGATGCGCATGATTGAGAATGGGCAAACGGGCAACAAACAGGGCAAAGGCTTTTATCGCAACACAGAAAGTGGGCGGGAAGTACTGAACCTTGAAAACGAGAGTTATTCGCCTGCTCCCCGCATTAATCTGCCACTGGCTAATAAAGCCGAAAAGAACGGTGTTCAAGCCTTACTGGCAGACGACAGTATTTATGGCCAGTTTGCCTGGCGCGTTTTGTCTCGCACATTAAGTTATGCCGCTTCGTTGATCCCTGAGGTAGGTAACGACGGGTTAGGTATCGACGATGCAATGAAACTTGGCTACAACTGGGTTAAGGGTCCGTTTGAACTTTTAGATGAGATTGGTGTGAGCCCATTTATCGAACGGATGAAAGCTGATGGCATGCCAGTACCTCGTTTTCTGGCAGAGGCCGACGGTTCCAGCTTCTACCGCGTCGCAAGTGGCGAACTCCAAACACGCCAATTGGGTGATAGTTGGCAAACGATTCCCCGGGCTGAGAACATCATCCGCTTTACCGAAATGCGCCAAACTATGACGCCTCGCAATAGCTGTGCATCGGCAAGTTGGTATGACCTAGACGGAATCGCACTGGTTGAATTTCACAGTAAAGCGAATGCGCTCGACGGCGACGCGATGGAAATATTAGACGACGCCATTAGCCAAGTTGAAAAAGACGGTATGCGCGGTCTTATTGTTCATAACGATGCTCAACACTTCTCTTGTGGTGTTAATTTGCAAGGAGTGCGCAGCTTCATCCAACGCAATGACATGGATGGACTGGATCATTTCTTAAATCATTTCCAAAAAACCATGCATCGCATGGCCATAGCTAAATACCCCGTTGTTGTCGCTCCGGTCGGTATGTCATTAGGGGGAGGGTTCGAAGTAGTATTACATGCCAAAGAAGTTATTTGTCATGCGAACTCTGTTATGGGTTTAGTTGAATCAGTGGTGGGTGTTGTACCCGGCGGCGGAGGTTGTAAAGAAACACTATATCGTTGGGTTGAAAAACTTGAATGTGGGGAAGACATCAGCGCGGCTTGTTGGCAAGCATTTATGAATCTAGGCACTGGTAAGACAGCGAGCTCACCCGTGCTCGCCAAAGATCAGGCTATGCTAAGAGATAATGATCATTTTATCATGAATCGCGATAGCCTCCTTGCTGAAGCTATTGACGCCATCAACAATCCGGTTAAGCAGGTAGCATTCAATCGCCCATCTTTAACACTGCCTGGCAAGCCTTTGTTTGTAAAAATGGTTAATTGGCTGAAGGAGTCGCACGAAAAAGGACTCTTTATGGCGCACGACGTCGTAGTAGGTACCGAAATGGCACGTATTGTCACTGGCGGAGATGTTGAACCCGGGACTATTTGGAGCGAGCAGGATTTCTTTGATGCCGAACGCCGATCATTCCTGACTCTCGCGTCAACGGAATCTACTAGGAAAAGAATTGAAACTATGCTTGATGATGGCGCTCCTATTAGAAATTAACTTTGTTTGATTCTATCTTCAATCAAACAGAATGACTTGGTATGGACGGCGAGAACTGTCATGCCGAGCGTTGCTGAAAAATTACAACGAGTATGTTGGCTGGGTGCTATACCCAAACCACATGAAGGTGCAGGATTCAGCTGCAATTAGAAACGCCTTTAGGTAAGGCATTGATTGAAGAGAATGGTTGTTCTTTTGTCGAAATCAATAACGTAGCATAAAGCGTTTCTAAACCAGCCCTACGGGTACGTCTGAAACACACATCTTAAGTGGCTTGGCTATATATTGTAGGAATATGGTTAGCGTCCACACTAGGATAACGTTAAGAATATTGGAGGTGTTAGATGAAAATACAAGATAAACCGCGCTTTCTTGACAGAACTTGGGGGCAATTACGCCACGTCTGGCACAAGGTTACTGGTAATGGAGATGTGCAGAGTCTTGTGCATTTTCGAGCAGATTTACCCAATGAGGATTTACCGCGTCTTCGAGCACAAATACAACTTTGTTTAGAGATGCGCGGTGGTGAAGTGTCGGCAAGGGCTGAGACTGCTATCTTAGGGCGTTCCTACCTTGAATTGAACGATGAAGGTCGCTCACGTTTTCTTAAGGTGCTCGCCACTGACTTTGATGTGGATACAGCAAAAGTTGAGCATGCTATAGAATGTTGGCATCAATCGGGGGATGTTGCTGACCGATACGCTAATATTCAGCAATTTCGTCAGGCCTTAGAAGCGCCTCGCTTACAGTTATTGACCCAGTTCAATGAGTTACCTGAAGGTGTTAAATTTCTAGTGGATATGCGCGCTGAATTGATGGCGTTGAAAAATGATGATCCGGCTTTTGCCGCCTTAGAGGGTGATCTAAAAAGACTGTTGATCTCATGGTTCGATATCGGTTTTCTCACGCTAGATAGCATTACCTGGGATTCGCCCGCGTCACTGCTTGAAAAATTAATCGCCTATGAGTCGGTTCATGAAATTTGCAGTTGGGATGATCTAAAAAATCGTCTGGACTCAGATCGTCGCTGTTATGCATTTTTACATCCGCACATGCTCGGTGAACCTTTAATTTTTGTTGAAGTGGCACTGACAACTGGGCTGGCACGAAATGTACAAGATCTTCTGGATGAGACTGCACCAGTAGATGATTTAGAACAGATGGATACGGCTATTTTCTACTCTATATCTAATGCTCAGAAAGGATTGGCGGGCATTAGTTTTGGCAATTTCCTGATCAAGAGAGTGGTGGCTAAGTTGTCTGAGGAGTTTCCTCATATCAATAACTTTGCCACACTGTCACCAATTGTCAGTTTCCGTCGTTGGTTAACGGAGCAGTTAGCCAATGATAAAGCAGATTTTTTAACCAAATCTGAACAAAAATCGCTTGCCCTGCAGTGTGAGCGATTGGGGGTCGACTCAAGTCTTCGAAATCTACTTGATATCCCGAATTGGCCGAAAGACAGTCAAATATGTGAAGTTTTGCAACCTTTGCTCACACGCTTAGCTGCGTATTATCTCAGCGGAGAAAAGCGCAGCAATGGTCGAGCTTTTGATCCGGTAGCACACTTTCACCTGACAAATGGTGCACACATCGAGCAATTGAATTGGATGGGTGATCGGTCGGAAAAAGGTCTGCGCCAGTCATATGGACTTATGGTGAATTATCTCTACCGGCTTGATCGGATTGAATCCAATAGCGCTGCTTACGTGGAGCTTGGAGAGGCGGCTACTTCTCAAGCGGTAAAAGCATTACTAAAAAAATAGAAATAAATACTGAAAGTTCAAATTTAGATGTGTTCAATATGACTAATATAAAAAGGAAGATAGCATGGCAGATTACCAAGCTCCCCTGAAAGATATGAATTTTGTGCTCAATGAGCTAGTGAAGATAAAAGAGCTAGCCACCATTCCCGGTTACGAAGACGCTTTACCAGAACTGGTTTCATGTATTCTTGACCAAGCAAGTAAGCTAGCAAGTGAGGTGGTCTCCCCACTAAATGCCTACGGCGATATGCACGGCGTTAAGATACATAATAAGAATGAAGTAAAGACACCCGAAGGGTTTAAAAGTGCTTACCAACAATTTGCTGATGGCGGTTGGGGATCATTGCAGTTTGAGCCAGCACATGGTGGTCAGGGCTTGCCATTTACCCTAGCTATTCCCGTGCAGGAAATGTGGCACTCTGCCAATATGGCCTGGGGATTGTGTCCGTTGTTGACTCAAGGTGCCGTGGAAGCAATACAGGCTAATGCTAGTGACGCGCTAAAATCCCGTTATCTGCCCCAAATGATTGCTGGCCGCTGGAGCGGCACGATGAATCTCACTGAGCCTCAAGCAGGTTCAGATATGGCGACTTTACGAACCCGTGCAGAGCGGGAAGGGGATCACTACCGAATTACCGGGCAGAAAATTTTTATCACCTGGGGTGAGCACGATTTGGTGGATAATATCGTACATTTGGTACTGGCTCGCCTGCAAGATGCTCCGCCAGGAGTAAAAGGGATATCACTGTTTATCGTGCCTAAATTTTTGGTCAATGACGATGGCTCTTTAGGGGAGCGTAATGACTGTAATGTTACTTCTCTGGAACACAAGATTGGTATTCACGCCAGTCCTACCTGTGTTATGAGTTATGGCGATAACGGTGGTGCAATTGGTTACCTAGTGGGCGAAGAGAACAAAGGCTTGGTTTGCATGTTCAGCATGATGAACAATGCGCGGCTGACTGTCGGTTTGCAAGGGGTAGCAATTGCCGAGCGTTCTTATCAATTAGCTAGAGATTACGCTAAGGAGCGTCCTCAGGGTATTGCACCGGGGGAATCTGAGCTTGGTATGATCATTAAACATCCGGATGTGCGTAGGATGTTAATGACGATGCGTGCTCTCACTGAAGCAACCCGCGCGTTGACCTATGTGGCCTGTGCAAGTACGGATTATCAAGAAAAACATCCAGATGAAGACGTTAGAAAGCATCACAAAGCGCGGGCAGCCTTATTAACGCCCGTTGTGAAGGGCTGGAGTACAGAAGTTGGCCTAGAAGTCACCTCTATAGGCGTGCAGGTTCACGGCGGTATGGGCTTTATCGAAGAAACTGGTGCGGGTCAGTATTACCGTGATGCACGAATTTTGCCAATATACGAGGGTACCAATGGCATTCAGGCTTTAGATTTAGTCGTGCGAAAAACGCTGTTTGACCAGGGTGCTGCTATGGATAGTTTGTTGCAGGAGATGCGAGCACTGGTAGCAGACGTAGAGCAGAGCACGAATACATTGAAGGCTGAGTCAAAGGCTTTTGCCCTTGGTGTCGAGGCGTTAGCCGAGGCCAAAGTACTGTTATTGGAAGAAGCAAAAGGGGACATCAATTGGTCAGGGTCGGTCAGTTTCAATTATTTGATGCTGATGGGGTCAGTATGCGGAGCATGGCAAATGTTAATGGCTGCACAAGTGGCTGAAGCTCAACTAACTTCAGCAGGCTGTGATACTTCTTTTTATAGTGCCAAGTTGGCAACGGCACGTTTTTATCTGGACCAGATCTTGCCGCGCTACCTAAGTCATGCGGCGATGATCAAAAGCGGTAGTCAGTCGATTATGGCAATGGATGAGAATTTATTCTAATTACGGCATCGTTGCTACAAAACTGGTGCTATGGCTATGCATTTATGTATCAAATGATGATAGCGTGCGGTAAATTTTTATTTGAGGACTAATCATGTATATAAACGGTGAATGGCTGACGACTGAAAAAACCTTTGCGGTCTATAACCCAGCATGCGGGGAAGAGATCGGCCAAGTGGCTGATGGTGAGCGCCATCATGCCGTAATGGCAATTGAGGCAGCCCAAGCCGCTTTTACTGGCTGGGCTGGAGCTACTGCTTATCAACGTTCCGAGTGTCTGTATCGCGCCTATGAACTGATGGTAGAGCGAAAGCAACAGCTAGCAGAGTTGATGACCCGCGAGCAGGGTAAACCTCTGAAAGCATCGCTTAATGAAGTGCAGTATGGCGCCGATTTTCTGCGTTGGTATGCCGAAGAAGCCAAGCGTGTTTACGGTGAAACCATTCCTTCGGCTAGGTCAGATCAGCGCTTCTTGATCCACCAGCAACCCGTGGGAGTCGTGGCTGCGATCACACCTTGGAATTATCCCGTTTCAATGATTACTCGTAAGGTGGCGCCCGCTATCGCCGCCGGTTGTACCATAGTGTTGAAACCGGCGGAAGCCACACCCTTGTGTGCTATGGCTGTGTTTGAAATTTTACATGATGCCGGAGTGCCTGCCGGTGTGGTGAATCTTGTCACCAGTGCCGAGCCCAAACCGATAGGGGAAGAGTTCTGTACCAATGTCTTGGTTAAGAAATTAACTTTTACCGGCTCTACACCGGTCGGAAAAATGCTTGCCCGTGATGCGGCGCTGCAACTCAAGCGCGTCTCTATGGAGTTGGGCGGCCATGCACCCTTTATTGTGTTCGATGATGCTGATCCGGTACACGCCGCCAAAGGGGTAGCGCTGATTAAGTTTCTTAATGCTGGGCAAGCCTGCATCAGCCCTAATCGTATTTTTGTACAACGCTCAATAGTCGAATTATTCCTGAATACGCTTAAAGAACGTGTCAGTAAGTTGCAGGCGGGGAATGGCCTAGAACCTGGAGTGACAATAGGCCCTCTGGTGAACCAAGCCGCTGTGGATAAAGTGGACAGTCAAGTTGTCGATGCCTTGGCCAAAGGCGCAACACTGCTTCATGGAGGAGAACGGCTGGTCGGCGGAAATATGACAAATGGGCATTTTTACGCGCCGACCCTATTAAGTAATGTCAGCTCAGATATGTTGATTTATCGCGAGGAAACTTTTGGTCCGGTGGCTGCTGTGATTGCTTTTGATTCGGAGGACGAGGTACTGGCCATGGCTAATGACACTAATTATGGTCTAGCGGCGTATGTATATACGCAAAACCTGTCAAGGGCAATGCGTACTTTCGAAGGATTACAATTTGGTATTATCGGTATTAACGATATTAATCCTACTAGCGCAGCGGCGCCTTTTGGCGGCATGAAAGAGAGCGGGCTCGGGCGTGAGGGTGCACGTGATGGCCTTAAAGAGTATTTAGAAACCAAGCTAGGAGGTTTCTCCATTTGATTTAGCATAGCTATTTTTAATAGTACGAGTGTATAGATATATTAATTTAAATGCGCGGTGGACGGTTCTAAAGTGCCACCGTTTCCATAGTTATACCATTTGAAAATGATCACTTAGTTAATGTAATTGGTATTACACCGAGTCGAGTTGAAAGGCAATAAGACCAACCTAATCTGGAGTATAATAATGACAAATAAAAACCATCAACTAGCCCGAAATCCAGCCAACTTTGTGCCGTTGACGCCGCTGTCCTTTCTACATCGAACCGCGGACATTTACCCACAACGCGAGTCCCTGATTTACAACGACCTACGCTACACTTGGTCACAAACACGCAATCGCTGTACCCGTTTTGCTTCTAGTCTGGTCGCGCGAGGCATTGGTAAAAATGATACGGTCTCCGTGTTTGCTTTTAACACTCCCGAAATGTTCGAATGCCATTTTTCTATTCCTATGGCGGGCGCTGTTCTGAACACCATAAATACACGCATTGACGCCCAGAGCTTGGCCTACATAATTGACCACGCCGAATCGAAGGCAATTATCGTCGACCGTCAGCTTTTGCCGATACTTAAGGAAGCGTTGAGCAACTGCAAATTGCAACCTGAAATCATCATCATTGATGACTCTGCCGCCACTGAAAAGCCAGCACTGCCAGGCGATATCAAATTCACTTTTTACCAAGAACTGCTTGATCAGGGAGATGATGGTTTTGCATGGCTAGCGCCGGAAGATGAATGGCAGTCACTGGCACTTAATTACACGTCGGGAACCACAGGTTTACCTAAAGGTGTAATCTACCATCACAGAGGAGCTTACTTGATGGGCATGGGAACAGCCATGTCTTGGGCTCTACCCTCGCATCCGCGCTATCTTTATACGGTGCCAATGTTCCATTGCAATGGTTGGGGGCATGTTTGGACTATGACAGCGACAGCAGCAACTATTATTTGTATTCGTGCGTTTACGCCTGGCGCTGTTTTCAAGCTGATCGAACAACATAAGGTTACTCATTTCGGCGGTGCTCCAGTCGTTCTTAATATGCTTGCCAACGCACCTGCATCGGAACAGATAAAATTTGATCGCACCATTCATGTGATTACGGCTGGATCACCACCTTCAGCCAGTGTTCTTGAAAGCATGAACCAGTTTGGCTTCGAAATTATGCATGTTTATGGGCTCACCGAAACCAACGGCCACATATTGCAGGCGGCACCACAAGAATACTGGCAAGAACACAGCATTCAAAAACAGGCTGAGTTAAAGTCTCGTCAGGGTGTACGTTTTTCGATGACTGAAAAGGTCGATATAATCGACCCTGAAAGTGGTGAATCGGTTCCGTGGGACTCTACAACCATGGGCGAAATTGCAATACGTGGTAATACGGTAATGAAGGGGTACTTGAAAGATCCGGAGGCGACCGACAAAGCCTTTCAAAATGGCTGGTTTATGAGCGGTGATCTAGCGGTGGTTCATCCCGACGGCTATATTCAAGTGAAGGATCGCCTTAAGGATATTATCATTTCTGGTGGCGAAAATATTTCTTCAATCGAAGTCGAAAATGTTCTTTACAAACACCCTGCAGTGAGTGAAGCCGCGGTAGTAGCACTTGCCGACGAACAATGGGGTGAAGTTCCTTGTGCGTTTGTAGAACTGAAGGTAGGGCAAGAAGCCAGCGAAAATGAACTCATTCAGTTCTGTGGGAACAACATGGCTCGGTTTAAACGACCCAAAAAGATAGTATTCGGGGAACTGCCGAAAACCGCTACCGGAAAAATTCAAAAAAATGTGTTGCGTACACTGGCTATTTAACCTGCCTTTAGTTTTTTGTACCACAACATTTTTGCCAACTATATTCTGCCCTTTAATAGGGGCTTAAAACCTAAAATGGAATGGCTTAATGTCAGGTGATTCTTAACGCTACTGGCAGAAGATGGTGATGAAAAAGGCGCACAAGAAAACCGTGGTGATGGCCTAATTGTCATTACTAGCAAATATCAATGGCAATCAGAGCAAGCTGCTTAGGGAACTAATCTAGCGATTAAACAATTTTTATGCCCAACGAAATGACAAGATCTCTACTATGATTAAACTAGCGTTTCTCTAAAATAATAAGGCAGAGCAAACATGCTGAATAGAGCTAGTTATTTGATTTTGTGTGTTTTGTTAACAAAAGTGCTGATATTTGATAGTTCATTAGTGCTTGCTGAACAAAATAAGGCTGATTATGTCGATGAGATGAACATTGAATTTATACTTATCAAGCCAGGCCATTTTATTATGGGCAGGGATGCCAATGTTAAGATAGGATATGATCCTGAACTACCTGCTCACGAGGTTGAAATCAAACAATCATTCTATCTCGCCAAATATGAAACCACCCAAGCTCAGTGGCAATTGGTGATGAATAACAACCCGGCTAATTTTGTTGATCCCAGGCGGCCAGTGGAAAATATCAGTTTTAAAGATATACAAAAATACATCAATAAACTTAACCAACTTTATCCAAAGTTAACTTACCGCTTGCCAACGGAAGCTCAATGGGAATACGCTGTCAGAGCGGGTACTGATAGCGTCTATTTCTTTGGTGCTAGCGAAGGCTGGTTAAGCAATTATGGCTGGTATATCAGCAACACGCCCAGTGGTACTCAACCTGTGGGCCTATTGGCTGCTAATGCTTGGGGATTGCACGATATGTATGGCAATGTTGCTGAATGGGTAGAGGATTGCTGGCATGTAAATTACATTGATGCCCCAAAAGATGGCAGCTCCTGGCTTGACAATACCGACTGGTTTACCAATAACTGTAAAGAACGGGTATTGCGTGGCGGCTCTTGGTTCAGCCCCGCATTTGAACTGCGTTCAGCCTACAGGTTTAAACATTTCAATTTTAACCGTTCACAACACAAAGGTTTTAGGCTGGCTCTGGACAAATAAACTAATACCAATAACAATGCTCGATTAAGATTAACTCATCCTTTGGCTGCTTTAATAACGACCCAAAGTTATACTATTTGTATGTACGGTTTAACCCTTTTCCTACAAACATTATAAAAACCATTCACGGTCATAAAGTAAATTGTTAAGCATCTGCTTACGTTCCCTGTTTAATTTTTATGTGCTATTGTCCTTTCACTGTCTCAGGGACATCCTTTGTTGTGAGGTTCTCAGCTAGCTGAGTAGTTTAATAACCAAAAACGAGAAAGGTGCATAGAGGTACAGCAAGTGAAGTAAATTTACAGGGATGAAACCATTAAGGTTTAAAACGCCTTAGAGAGCTTATATCCTCTAAATTCATGAATATCCCAACCAATAAAATATCGTATATTGGACTGCACCGGGTGCAGTTTATCAGCAGCACCTTTAATGCCTCCATGATTAATCCGTTTGGAATAATACCATTTGCATTAATTAAGGTTACAGAATTCAATGAGAATAAATTTTCAAGAACAAGGCGCTTGATTGAGTAATAGCTGGCGTGTGTGATTGAAAGCAAGGATGTTATAGGATATTTAAGCCATTTGAAAATGATCAATTAATTAGTGTAATTGGTATAACAACAGCTTTAAAGGCTTCCACTGTAAAAATTTTTATATAGTTCTGTTAATAAGAAGCTTTAATTCTAAATAATTCAATTATTAAGATTAACGGATCAGAGTAATGTTTGTTAATGAACTTTCAGTAACAAGGTGATGGCATGTTAACTAAGCTAACAAAACCCCGTGTATATTTTGCTGGCATCTGTAGTTTAATGGTGACCGTTGGTGTGGCTCGTTTCTCCTATAGCCTGTTATTACCGATAATGCAGAACAACGCAGGGCTGACTGAATCCGGCGGAGGTTGGTTAGCTACTACAAACTATATGGGCTACATGTTAGGCGTATTACTTGCTGCCAGCCTACACAACCTAAACCACAAATACTACTTGCACCGAGTTTATCTTATATTGAGTATTATCACCTGTGCAGCAATGGTGATAACTACCGATATGATTACTTGGGCGGTATTACGATTTATTGCCGGAATCTGTGCTTCAGGGGGTATGATCATTGCCTCTGGTCTGATCTTAAAATGGCTAGTTAACAATAATCATCGTGCAGAACTAGGCATACATTTTTCCGGTGTAGGGTTGAGCATTATTGTTACCTCGTTACTGGTAGAAGTGATGCTGGCTATGTCAGCCAACTGGCAGCAACAGTGGCTAGCCTTAGCTGTTATGGCTGCAATGTTCGCTATTCCAGCATGGTTATGGATGCCGCATCCTTCTGCAGATGGCCAAGCGAGGGCTACCGCTAAAGATAACCCTCCAAGTAAAAATTTCACATCGCTGATGATGTTGGCCTATTTTTGTGCCGGCTATGGCTATGTTGTCAGCTCTACCTTTATTGTGGATATTGTCGAGGGTGTTGAAAGCCTGCAGGGACAAGGAGGGCTTGCTTTTATATTAATTGGCTTAGCGGCGACCCCTGCAGCTCTCATATGGGACAGGATTGCTCGAAGTATCGGCTATCTTAAAGCATTGTTAGCCGCATATATATTGCAGGCTGTAGGGATTATTCTCCCTGCAATAAATGACACTTTACCTGTTGTTATATTAAGTGCGTTGCTGTTTGGTGGCACTTTTATCGCCTGTGTCAGTCTAGTGTTGACGATGGCGGGAAAGTTTTATCCAAGCAACCCAGCTAAGTTCATGGGAACAATGACCTTGGCTTTTGGTGCAGCGCAGATCATCGCACCCGTTTGTACAGGGTATCTTGCGGAAGCTTTTGGTAACTATAACCTTGGGCTCTATCTATCTGCCGCTATCATGGTCATTGGCGCTATATTTGTACTTGGGCTGTTAGGTATTGAGAGAGGCGCTGTGGAAAAGAAAAATATCGAGACAGCAACCAAGACTCGCACGGGTTAATCATGAAACATTTTTTATTCACTTGATTTTCAGGAGGGAAAGTCAGAATGCTATTATCAATCAATAAAAAAGTAATGACCGGATTAGGTTTGTGTTTGGCATTATCAGCATAGGTTGTTGCTGAAACTGTGTTACGTATTACCACTTGCTTGCCACCAGGACACATAATGAACGCTGATAATGACTTCCAGGGTGCCGCAGTTAACCGTAGTCCTGAACACCGTGTGTTCAGGGCGGAAATATCATGTTAACCGTAGGCTTCCCGATACGAGCCGGGCTTGCACAATAGTTAATAGTCAACTTCCTTAGGTAAAACTTATCGGCTCAGGGACATAGTTACTTACAAACACCCCAGAAGACGAGTCTATTATAGCGAAAATTAAAGGAGAGATAAGCTTTTTTTAACTGGTAGGAGCTAAGTGTTGTCAATTTAATCGGTTTACGCTTGCTTCTTATTCGTTGGCGCTATTGCTTGTTCAATTGTAGACTGTAATAGAGCTATTCTTTTTTTATTCTCTCGTTGTTCCGATTTTAATTTTTGTTGAGTAACTAATAACTCATTCGTTAAATTTAATGCAGTCATCAAAATCGCTTGGTCTGGGGAAGAAATAGACTTGCAATCATTTGTTTTGGTTAATCGCTGTGTTAATTCTGCAGCGGCACTGAGTAGAGCGCTCTCTTGTCCAATAGGACAAGCGACTTTAAGTTTACGATCAATAATATTGATTTCAACTGTGCGTTGACTCATTAGTGACAATTCCAAGGATAATTAGCAATTTAATGGCAATAACTTGCACTATAACTGTGCTGATTTTGCTATGCAAGCAAATGTATATCTTTATGTGATTTATCATGCCTTTTTGGTGTGGCAATGTTAGGATAGGGCTATAGTTTTCTTTCCTTTATTTTAAGTTATTAGCCATGTCTGAACATTCATCTCAAAGAAGCAAACTCGATTTTGCTTCAGCTCAAGCCGTCATTACCACCGAAAACATTCAAAGTCACGCAAGCGAAATTCATGGTGTACTCACTGGATTAGTTTGTGCAGGTTTTACTTTTGAAGAACAAAACTATATTGGTATGCTAAATGACTTATTTAATAATGGCGAAATTTTTCCAGAGCCAGTGAAAGCTGTTATTAAACAAATGTATAGTGAGTTATGGGCCGATATTCTTGACGATGATTATGCTTTTCAATTGATGTTGCCTGATGATGATGATTCAATTGTTGAACGTGGTCATGGGTTAAGTAACTGGGTTCAAGGTTTTAATTTAGGTTTTGGGCTACAGCAGAAAAATAGCCCAGTAACGTCAAGTGAAGTAAAAGAAGTGTTAACTGACTTTGCAGAAATAGCGAATCTGTCTGATGAAATGGAAGAAGATGAAGATACTGAACAAGCCTATTTTGAGATCAGTGAATATGTCCGAATTTCAGCTTTATTATGTTTCACTGAGTTAGGTTCATCGCCAGCAATGGTTGATAATAAAAATACTGACAATACCATTCATTAAAGCTGTTTATTAGAGAAGTAATGATTATAGTGCCCGAAACAACGCCGACTCAATTACCTGGTATCGATAGTTTACCTATGAGCGATTTCAAAACTCATCGAGCTAATTTTTTCGAAAAAATGCAACCTAACAGTATCGCCATCTTTGGCGCTGCTAGTGAAGTGACTCGTAGTAATGATACTGAATACGCTTTTTGTCAAAATAAGCAATTTTATTATTTAACCGGTTTTAATGAACCGGATGCTTTACTTGTGCTACTTAAAGTAGATAACAATGAGCAATCAATATTATTTTCTTTGCCAAAAGATAAAAGCCATGAAGTGTGGCATGGTCGTAGAGTCGGTCAAGAACAAGCTTGTTTGCATTATAATTTTGATCAAAGTTTCGTTCTTGCTGAACTTACCAGCTTATTACCAGAATATTTAAATGGCTTGAGCCAAGTTTATTTTTGTTTTGATAATAGTGAAATGTCACCACAAGTCTTTACTTGGTTATCACAGGTTAGAGCAACTGTTCGTCAAGGTAATAAAGTACCTGAAGTGTTAATTGATGCTAGTCCAATTATTAACGAGTTACGCTTAATTAAAAGTGCTAATGAAATAGCATTGATGCGCCAAGTTAATTTTATTTCTGGGCTAGCTCATCAACGAGCAATGAAAAATACTGCAGTTGGAAAGTTTGAATACCAAATAGAAACTGAATTATTGCATGAGTTTTCGCGTCATGGCGCGCGTCATCCTGCCTATGCGAGCATAGTTGCTGGTGGCAATAACGCAAATATTTTACATTACACCGACAATGGTGAAACCCTGAAAGACAATGATCTGTTATTAATTGATGCTGGTGGTGAATTATCTGGTTATGCTGCTGATATTACCCGAACCTTCCCTGTTAATGGCAAGTTCACTGCGCCACAAAAATTATTATATCAACTTGTGCTTGATACTCAATTAGCGGTCATCTCAGTGATAAAACCCGGTATTACTTTCGCTAAGCTAAATAAAATAGCGAACGAGCGTTTAACCCAAGGGTTAATTGATTTAGGCATTTTATCCGGCGATTTAACGCAATTACTCAATGATAAAGCGAGTAAAAAATATTTTATTCATGGTTTAGGCCATTGGCTTGGTTTAGATGTTCACGATGTTGGTGACTATCATATCAATGATGACAGAGAGCAATGTCGTGAATTTGTTGCCGGTATGGTATTAACCATAGAGCCAGGATTGTATATGCCTAATGACGATTATGATCTAGATGAACAATGGCGCGGTATTGGTATTCGTATTGAAGATAATATTGTCGTTACCGAACAAGGTTATGAAAACTTAACCGCTAACTCGCCAAGCACAATTATTGAAATTGAAGCTTTGATGAGTGATAAAGAATAAGTTTTTCGTTTCGAACAAGGTATAAAATAAAAACAAAGTAAGAAAGAAGTAAAAAGACTCATGAGCAATAATAAAAAACCTTTCGATATTATCATCTCAGGCGGCGGCTTATCAGGGAGTTTAATGGCATTAAGCTTAGCTGATTTAACCAAACCAGATGGCAGCTTATTGTCTATTGCCATCATCGAAGCCAATAAGTCTGAAGCAAACAAGGCTGAAACCAATAAATCTGAAATAAGTGCTCTTGAAGTACACAAAGCGGCACAACACAATAATATAATCCCTTTATTTGATGATCGCGTATTGGCGTTATCTCATGCTAGCGCAAAATATCTTGAGAGCGTTAATGTGTGGCAGCATATATCTGCTGATGCATGTGCGATTGAAAAAATTGATATTTCAGATCGTGGTCATTACGGCAAAGCCCGTATAGAAGCACAAGAGCATAGGGTATCTGCTTTAGGTTATGTTATCGCTATGGCTAAAATTGGCCAAGGACAATTGAAAGCGTTAGCCACTAAAGATAATGTTCAGTGGTTTAGCCCTGACACTATTACAAATATTGACTGGCAACCAAATAATGCACTCATTCCTGAACACAATAATGGCCTAGTTAATACAGTAAAGAATAGTGTTGTTGACGTAACACTTAGCTCAGGTGATATTTTACAAGCAAGTTTATTACTTGCCTGTGATGGTGCTAATTCCCCTTGTCGACAATTAGCGAATATTGACGTAAACAAAAGTGATTACCAGCAAGTAGCACTTATTGCCAATGTTGCCACCAAAAAAGCACATAATAATAAAGCGTTTGAACGATTTACTGAGTTTGGCCCCATTGCCATGTTACCTTTGGTGGCGTTAAAAAGTGCGCAAAATCGTTGCTCACTCGTATGGACAATGAAAGCAGAGCAAAGTGAACAGTTACTATCTCTCAATGATGATGAATTTAGTCATCAGCTTGAATTAGCGTTTGGCAGCTGGCTTGGTGAAATTACTCAAGTAGGTAAGCGTGATGTTTATCCATTAGTACTTTTACAAGCCAAGCAACAAACGTATCATCGGTTGGCGCTAATTGGCAATGCTTCGCACACTATTCATCCTATTGCAGGACAAGGCTTTAATCTAGGCCTGCGTGACGTGCAATTGATGGCTAGCTTAATAGAAGAACAATTAAATAACCAAGCTGATATTGGCAGTTTTACTTTACTAAATGAATATTCACAAAAACGTGAACAAGATCAAAAACAAATTATAACCTTAACTGATTCACTGGTTACCTTGTTTGCTAATAATTTACCCCCTCTAGTTGCTGGAAGAAATACCGGCTTAAAAGTAATGAATTATTTTCAACCATTAAAAAGAACTTTGGTGAATAAGTTAATGGGCTATTAAAGATATGCACTTTATAAAGAGATAAGAATGCAAAAATTTGATGTATTAATTGTGGGTGCTGGCATGGTGGGTTTAACCTTAGCGTTAGCATTAAGAAAAACCACCGACCTTAACATTGCCATTGCTGATACTCTACCTGTCAACGATTTAACGCCCGAACCAGAAGTAAGAGTTAGTGCCATTAATATTGCTAGCCAAACACTGTTTGAAAACTTAGAAGTTTGGTCTGATATTAAATTAAATCGTCTACAACCTTATCAAAATATGCATATTTGGGATAAAGGAGGTTTAGGCAAGTTAGATTTTTCTCTCGATGATTTAGGCAGCTTTCCTGAAAATGAAAACCTAGGGTGGATTATTGAAAACAAGGTTATTCGCAATGCTTTATGGCAAAAAGCTCAAGCTGATGAAGGTATTAGCTTTTTCACTGATCATAAGTTAGCAAGTATGACTGAAGGTGACAGCGAAGTGTTCGTTAGTTTTGATGTCCCTTTAGAAGCAAATAAAAGCGTACAAGCGCCCTTAATCGCAAAACTGGTTATTGGTGCTGACGGCGCAAACTCATGGGTACGACAACAAATAGCCACACCAATGATCACCCGTGATTATGATCACCATGCCATTGTTGCCACTATCAAGTGTTCGCAAGGTCATAAAAATACCGCATGGCAAGTGTTTTTACCTAGTGGACCATTAGCATTCTTGCCAGTTTTTCCACAAGATAGTGCCACATGCTCTATTGTTTACTCAACATCGCCTGAAGAAGCTAAAAGGCTGACGGCACTTAATGCTATGGACTTTGCTAAAGAATTAACCGCAGCAAGTGACGGAAAACTGGGTGTTATTGAATTAGTCAGTGAACGTTGTACTTACCCGCTAACCATGCGTTTGGCACAAGACTTTGTCAAAGGTAGAGTCGTGCTTGTTGGCGATGCCGCGCATACTATTCATCCGCTTGCCGGGCAGGGCGTTAATCTTGGTTTATTAGATGCGGCCGCATTAGCGCAAAGCATTACTTTATTAACATCAACACAAGGCTCAGCAGATAATAATTTAGCCTCACCACGGGTCTTAAAAGCTTTTTCACGCGCACGTAAAAGTGAAGCGACTGACATGATTGCTGCTATGGAAGCAATAAAACAAGCGTTTAGTGTTCAGCAACCTGGGGTTAAGCTGTTGCGTGGTATAGGTATAAGCTTACTTGATAAGGTTAAACCAGCTAAAAAAATATTAATAGAACAAGCACTTGGCCTTAAAAGCGACTTACCTGAATTAGCACAAAGCAAGCCAAGTTAGGTGACTGAATAAAAAAGCAAAAAAAACGATGAAATTAATCCCTGCTATCAGCTAATTAATTTGCTGAAATTCAGTAATAATTTTAAAATAAAGTACAATTCAAAATTAAATTCTGATTTTTATGTTAAGTTGGTTTTTAATTTGAAATGTACCGTGATGTTTTGTTGAATAGGGTTAAACCAACGGCTATAATTAGCGCAAATTTGAAGGGCTTTTACTATTTGTATTCACTTAGTAAAAGCTAACAGCAAATAATTGGCTGACATACTTTAGGTATTATTTATGACGAACAAAACCGTACTCCACACGAAACACTTAGCATCTGGCGCTAAAATGGTTGATTTTTATGGCTGGGAAATGCCAATTAACTATGGCTCGCAAATAGAAGAGCATCATGCTGTTCGTCAAAATGCTGGTATGTTTGATGTTTCTCATATGACCATTGTTGACATACAGGGCAATGACGCCAAAGCTTTTTTACGTCACTTAGTTATTAATGATGTTGCTAAATTAACGGTTGCAGGTAAAGCGTTATACACTGGTATGTTAAATGAAGAAGCTGGCGTGATTGATGATTTGATTATCTATTTCTTTTCAGATACTAACTATCGTTTAGTGGTAAATTCAGCAACCCGTGAAAAAGATCTTGCCTGGATGAATAAGCAAGCAAGCGGCTTTGATCTTGCTATTACTGAACGTCCTGAGTTTGGCATGATTGCCGTACAAGGGCCACAAGCTAAAGCTAAAGTAGCCCAGTTACTTACTGCAGAGCAAATTGTTGCTGTTGAAGGTATGAAGCCATTTTTTGGCGTACAAATCGGCGATTTATTCATCGCAACGACTGGTTATACCGGTGAAGATGGTTATGAAATTATTGTCCCTGATAGTGCCGCAGAAGATTTTTGGCAAAAATTATTAGACCTAGGTGTAGCGCCATGTGGTTTAGGGGCGCGTGACACACTACGCTTAGAAGCAGGGATGAACCTGTATGGCTTAGATATGGACGAAACTGTATCGCCATTAGCTGCTAACATGGCTTGGACTATTAGCTGGGAACCAAGCGAGCGTAACTTTATCGGCCGTGAAGTATTAACGGCGCAAAAAGCTGCCGGCACACAGCCTAAATTAGTCGGTTTAGTGCTAACAGAAAAAGGTGTATTACGTTCTCACCAAGTAGTGGTTACCGAGTTTGGTAAAGGTGAGATAACCTCAGGTACATTCTCTCCTACCTTAGGACACAGTGTTGCCCTAGCCCGCGTGCCTCGTAGCGTAAAAGTGGGTGACATTGTCGAAGTAGAAATGCGTAAGAAACTAGTTAAAGTGCAGGTAACAAAACCTAGCTTTGTCCGTAATGGCAAAAAAGTCTTTTAATTGAAAATATCAATAGATGCTCTATGATTAAATGGAGTAGCTAAAGCAACTAATTATCAATAAAATTTAAACAAATTTAAGAATTTAACCAATAGGAAAATAAAATGAGCAACATTCCTTCAGAATTGAAATACGCAACATCACATGAATGGATACGCAACGAAGGTAACGGTATTGTTACTGTTGGTATTACTGAACATGCGCAAGATCTTTTAGGTGATATGGTTTTTGTTGAATTACCTGATGTTGGCGATAATGTTACTACAGGCGATGATATTTGTGTTGCTGAGTCAGTTAAAGCAGCTTCAGACATATACGCACCAGTAACTGGTGAAGTTGTTGAAGTAAATGAAGAACTAGAAGATTCACCAGAACTAGTTAATTCAGATGCTTTTGGCGGCGGTTGGTTATTCAAAATTAAGATGGAAGATGCAGGCGAATTAGAAAGCCTGTTAGATGCTGAAGGGTATGCTAACTCTATCGACGAAGACTAATTTTCGGTCACATTCTTCTTTTATGCGGTGTTGCTTTTGTTATTCGTCTAAATCACTTAGTGTACTAAGCTCAATAGACTCATAACTTCAGCAGCCTTGCCTAAAAATCGACTGTTTACGAAAAGTGAAAGGTTAATGCCTAATTTTAAGCCTCTTTCTTCTTACAAGAATCCGAGGCTTTCTTTTTATTTGTAAAACTATTTAAGTGAAATTGTTATGACTTCTCAATCACCCACTAGCTCGTCAGACTCTTTGTCGTTAGCACAGTTAGAGCAAACACAAGACTTTATTCGTCGCCATATAGGCCCAAGTGCAGCACAAACTGAAACCATGTTAGCTGACATTGGCGCAGACTCTATTGATGCGTTAATTGATGAAATAGTACCGAGTGATATTCGTTTAGCTGAGCTACCGGCAATTGGTGACAGCAAAACAGAAGTACAAGCATTAGCGGATTTAAAAGCCATTGCTAACTTAAATCAAGTTAACACCTCATATATTGGTTTAGGCTATTACCCAACGTTAACGCCCAATGTTATTTTGCGTAACGTACTAGAAAATCCCGGTTGGTATACTGCTTACACGCCGTATCAACCTGAAATTGCCCAAGGTCGTTTAGAGTCGTTACTTAATTATCAGCAAATGTGTATTGACCTAACGGGCCTGCCGTTAGCGAGTGCTTCCTTACTTGATGAAGGTACCGCTGCTGCAGAGGCGATGGCGTTAGCTAAACGTGTTTCAAAAAATAAAAAGTCTAACCTTTTCTTTATCTCAGAAGATATTTTTCCACAAACAATAGATCTAGTAAAACAACGTGCCGATATGTTTGGTTTTGACGTTGTTGTTGCACCAGCAAATGAAGCGCCAGAGCATGATATTTTTGGCGCCTTAATTCAATACCCAAGTGCTACGGGTGAAGTGTCAGATATTAGCGATTTAATTGCAAAAATTCACAGCAACAAAGGAATTGTTGCTGTTGCCGCTGACATTATGAGCTTAGTATTGTTGAAAGCGCCGGGCGATTTAGGCGCTGATGCCGTTATTGGTTCAAGCCAACGTTTTGGTGTGCCAATGGGCTATGGTGGTCCACATGCGGCATTCTTCACCACCTCTGACAAATACAAGCGTTCATTACCGGGCAGAATTATCGGCGTATCAAAAGATACCCGTGGTAACCCGGCATTACGTATGGCAATGCAAACACGCGAGCAACATATTCGTCGTGAAAAAGCCAACTCAAACATTTGTACCGCACAAGTATTACTAGCAAATATGGCGGCATTTTACGCGGTCTATCATGGCCCTAAAGGCTTGAAAACTATTGCTAGCCGCATTCACCGTTTTACTGATATTTTATGCTTAGGAACGGCGACTAAAGGTTTAGCTCCTATTCATGCTAACTACTTTGATACGCTAACCTTTAATGTTGCTACGCTTGAAAACAACAGCAAAGAAGAAATAGTAGAACGTGCGTTAATCTCTGGTGTTAACTTACGCTGTGATGTTGACGGTCAAATAAGCGTGTCACTTGATGAAACCACAACTCGTGGTGATGTAGCGCAATTATTTACTATTTTATTAGGCGCTAATCATGGTTTAGATGTTAGCGAGCTTGATGAGCAAATTGTCGCTTGTGGTCATTCATCAATTCCTACGTCATTAGTACGCGACACCGCAATATTAACGCACCCAGTGTTTAACTCGTATCACAGCGAAACTGAAATGCTGCGTTATATCAAGCGCCTTGAAAATAAAGATTTAGCGTTGAACCATTCAATGATTTCATTGGGCTCTTGTACCATGAAATTAAATGCAACAGCGCAAATGATCCCAGTAAGCTGGCCTGAATTTGCCAACATGCACCCATTTGCACCGCAAGATCAAGCCATTGGTTACAAGAAAATGATTGACGAATTGGCTGACTGGTTAGTTGAATTAACCGGTTATGACAAAGTATCAATGCAGCCTAACTCAGGTGCACAAGGGGAATACGCAGGCCTTATTGCTATTCATAAATACCATGAAAGCCGTGGTGATTCACATCGTAATATTTGTTTAATTCCTGCCTCTGCACACGGTACTAACCCAGCATCAGCAATGATGGTTGGTATGAAAGTAGTAGTGGTTGCCTGTACTAAAGACGGCAATGTCGATATGGATGACTTAAAAGCGAAAGCTGAAGAGTTACGCGACAGCCTTTCTTGCATCATGATTACCTATCCGTCTACTCACGGTGTTTATGAAACCACCATAGCAGAAATCTGTAATATTATTCATGATAACGGCGGTCAAGTTTATCTTGATGGCGCGAACATGAACGCACAAGTAGGTATTACGTCACCGGGCCTTATTGGCGCTGATGTATCACACCTTAACTTGCACAAAACTTTTGCTATTCCACATGGTGGCGGTGGCCCAGGTATGGGACCAATAGGTGTTAAAGCTCACCTTGCTCCTTTCTTACCTGATCATTCTTTAGTGAATATCATTGCAGAGAATAAAGGTAATGGCGCAGTATCAGCAGCACCGTATGGTAGTGCCGGTATTTTACCTATCACTTACCTTTACATTGCGCTTTTAGGTAAAGAGGGTGTTACGGCTGCGACTAAATATGCCATTACTAATGCCAACTACTTAGTGACTAAACTTAGTCAGCATTACCCTATTTTATATACCGATCCAAATGGTCGTGTTGCCCATGAGTGTATTGTTGATTTACGCCCAATTAAAGAAGCCTGTGGTGTAACTGAAATGGATATTGCGAAACGTTTAATCGATTACGGATTCCATTCACCAACTATGTCATTCCCTGTGGCTGGCACCTTAATGATTGAACCAACAGAGTCTGAGTCTAAAGTTGAATTAGATCGCTTTATTGAAGCCATGGTATGTATTCGAGATGAAGTACGTAAAGTTGAGTCAGGTGAGTGGACATTAGACAATAACCCATTACACCATGCACCACATACATTAGCCGATATTACTGACCCTAATTGGGAACGCGCTTACAGTATTGCTGATGCAGTATTTCCTGTTGCAGGTGTTAGAACCAATAAATTCTGGCCAACGGTAAATCGTATTGATGATGTATATGGAGATAGAAATTTAGTGTGTAGCTGTCCTCCTATTGAAACTTATATGGACTAGTAACTAGTTGTCATCTGTTAATTAAGTCTGTGAAACTTAAAAAGGCGAATCTGCAAAGATTCGCCTTTTTTGTTTTTTAAATGTCAGCTGTACAATGTTTTTAATTTTAGACATATATATTAAAAAATTGCTCTGTTGTAGTTTATTGTTGTCACTTTAGTTGAAGTTAACGGAAAACGTTATATCTAGTGTTATAGGAGCAGTTTAGATTAAAATATTAAAGTTCTCTCTAGCTCTTTGTTAATGAAGCCTCTATAGATAGACAACAGTGTTATGGAACAGAGCCTAAAAAATAGATAATCGGCTAATTGTTTTTTTTGTTACTGAGTGATTAGTGCTTCGTTCAATTCACTCATAATTATATTTCGGCCAGCGTGTTTTGCTTGGTATAGATAATTATCTGCTCGTGCTAACACATCAGATAGACTTTCATTATGATGTACTTTTGTTATGCCAGCACTAAAGCTAAGAGTTAGCTCATGGTGAATCTCATTGTAGTTATAGGAATTAACCGCTGCGAGTATATCTTCAGTTTTTTTAATTCCTATAGAGAGTTCATCATTAAATAGAATAACAAACTCTTCACCGCCTACTCGATAGACTTGTAGCGCAGAGGTCTCTTGACTAATTATTTTCACTAATAGAATCAAAACTTGATCGCCAATACCATGACCATACCTATCATTAATCTGCTTGAAATAATCAATATCTAATAAGCAGATACTAATCGGGTTATTAAAGTTATGTGACTCAACATGTTGTTTCAAAGATAAACGATTAAATGCTCCAGTGAGTGGGTCTTGAGTTGCATGATAAGTAAGTTTTTGTTTAATTTCACTATTGTGTGTCATGTAGAGAGCAGCTAATAACCAAATCAAACCGTATGATAGGAAGAAATTAGGTATGCCTACAAATGACTCTACTTGACCGTAATTTTCAGAGTGATATAGAATGACAATTTCAAACAACATGATGATCAAGCTTGTAATGAAAGCATGCCTTTTAAGATAAAGTATGTGCATCATTAATGGTATTGTGAATACCCAGTTTAATATACCTGCATTTAACTTCCCTATTACGGTCATCAGTAGAATCACCACAATATAAGAATAAACGATTAACGCCTTATTCCATGAGCGAATTCCTTGTTTACGCATAAAGTACAAACAAATTAAATACATAAAAAAAAGGGTAATATCAATAGTGGCGAAAATATTAAACCCTTGGCGCGAGTAATTCACCATAAACGCAATTGAAGATGCCACAATAAGCAAAAAACAAAGGCTTGTTAGTACCTTATATTCAAGTGCTTTATTGTATTTATTGTAAAGGGGATCCATTCTAGGGATATACTTAAATGATTGAATTATATAAGTCTAACTCTAATATTATCCATTAACAATAGTGATATATCGAAGTATGGAGTCTAGCCATGGCCCACTTAATTTCCACTCTACCATTGCGTTAGTAAGATATAGATGACGAGTATAGGTAACTAATCTAAACCATCTGATCAGTTTAATTTTATGGTTAATTTGTGAAACATCTTAAATTCCCCATAAGTAAATCGTCTTCTTTCGTATCTTTGTTAACATAGATCCAGTGAGAATTAGAACATTCTTCAGTTAGCCAATTGTAGGCCTTAACTTTTCAGTAAATGATTGCCATTTAGAATTTAAATGCCAATGACTGCAATGTGGCTTTGAGCGGTCATTGATTGAAGGAGCATGTTATGCCTATTGTACTGGTTACCCTAATGCCTTGGTGCGATTGAGTCACTCAAATATACAGCCTAACAAAATAGGTTTTACCTATGTGCCTTCGACCATAAATAGCGATAAATGCAGACGCTTATACCAAAATTCTTAGTCTACTAGACGATATTGGAAAAATTATTATTTCTTAAATGCACCATGTGTATTTTTAGTAGGAGTATTTTAAATATTTAGCTTTTTTGATATTATCAATGAATACTTAGTATTGAAATTATTGGAGGCATGTATGCGTATCACAGCGGTACAATACGCTCAAAAATCACAGGAGCTCTGTGTCTTACCCGATGTATATATTCGGTTAAAAGAAATGCTAGAAAGTGAGCAAGCAACATTAGATAGCATTGCTGACATCATTTCTTTAGACCCTGCTTTAGCCTCATGTTTATTAAAAATTGCCAATAGTGCGCTATTTAATTTCCCTAAAGAAGTTGACTCAATACCTCGTGCACTCATGATTTTAGGCATAAAAGAGGTTAATAATTTAATTAACACCTATGGTGTTACTGCTGCGTTTTCTGGGCTTAACCCTAAAATAATGGATATGGATAAATTTTGGGAAATAAGTGTTGATTGTGCATTACTCACTAAATTTTTAGCCAAAAGAAAAAATATAAAAAATAGTGACGGACTTTTTCTTGCTGGGCTTTTTCACAATATTGGTGAACTTGCTATTGTGCATAATGCTCCCAAGAAGGTGCAGTATTGTGAAGCTTACAACAGCGACGAAACACCATGGCAGCGTCAACAAGACATTTTTGGTTTTACGTTTGCAGAATGTAGTGCTGAGCTATTAACTTTATGGCATTTACCTGAGGCTATTATTAGCCCTATACGTGAATATCATAGAGCCTATAGTAAAGAGTTATCCCCCGAAAGTACGTTGTTATATATTACCTCTCGTTTAGCTATTATTAATTCACACCGGGGTATGTATTCAAAAGTTAACTTACTAGGTAAGCATTTAATGGAAGATCTTAAGCTTACTATGAGTGATATTGATGATGCTTTAGAGTTTTGTAATGCCGAAGGCATGGCCATTATGTCTGCTTTAAAAGTAACAGGTTAGCTGTAAACGGTTATAGGTATTGTCATAGTTGGACAAGAGCATGTTATATCATTTGTTCGGTATCGCCTCTTTAACCGCAGTAGTAAACACGAAATTAATTGATGCCATGGTCTATAGTTATAATAGCACTGTATGGTTTACCAAGCTTTGGGGAATATACATAACTACACAAAACTAGTTGCTTGATTTGAAAGTTAATTTACTCAAGCTAGACTCACTTTCTTAGTAAAAGTGCTATATTATTTAATCTTTAAATTTATTTTTAACACTAATTTTTGCAGGTGGTTTAAATGGCTTTGAATTGTGTATTTTGTAAAAGAGTGTGTAGTGAGAGGTGACAGTAGTAAAGGCTTGCCTATAAGTTTACCACCATATGGTGTTGCGCATACATATTGCGCAGGCAAGATTTGCTTCAAAAAAGGTTATTTCAAGGTGTGCATATCGCAGAATTAGATGATAAAAGTTTCGCTGAACTTAAGGAAATGGTTTTAGCTGAGGATAACTTAAGAAATGGTGTTTCAAACGATATAGATTTATTCTAATTAGATTTAAGTACCATGCTAAAACAACGGCCCTAAGAACTCTGTACTTTTCAACGGGTGTGTCAATGCTTATTCATTTCCAGTTTTTCACCGTTCGAACAAATTTATGGACAGAAATGAGTTAGGGCGAATGACCGTAATGTTTAGGTTTGTTACCATAGATCCACAAATTAGAAAAATTAGAAAGGACAGGCATACAAAATTAATTAGCGGATATCACTGACCCTAATTGGCATCGCGCTTATAGCATTGCTGATGCGGTACTCCCTTATCAAAATCAATAACGCCGCTTATAAGCCTTTTAAACTCGCCCTTTGGGAGCTTTCCAACGATTAGATAACTGCACAAAATTTCTTTCATATAGAGTGACTATATGCAAAAAATTCTATTTGTTCTCAAACTGCTGGTAAGCTCTGAGTGGGAACTAATTTAATGGACTTGGTATTAGCATTACTTAGAAACTAGAGAGTGATACATTCCTGCACTACATCGCTTTGTTCATCATCCCTGATGAACATACGTGAACACTTTCATTCATTTCAGCGTTTGTTCAAGCAGGAAATCAAACTCCAAACCTATCAATTAATCACATAAATAAATAGCGGGCGATACTACACCACCAGTCAGGGAATCAATTTCAAGTAAACTATTCTATGGTAAAAACAATCGGGGCATTCGTCGTTTGGTAGCGTACATTCGTTACGCTGGCATTGATAAATTTAGTACCATGGTAGGTTACTTCTCCATACCCTTCATGAATATGTCCGCAAACATGAACTTTGGGCTTTATTTCTTCAACCTTACTTAATAGATCTTCACAACCTACATTTTCACCGCTAAAAATTTCATCTAGTATGCCAAAAACAGGTCCATGGGTAATGAGTACATCAATATCATTACAGATCAAATCCCATTTTTTTTGTATTTCTTTGCCGCGTTGTAAGTTAAAGGCCCAGTTTTGAAATTCTGGTTGCCATGGAGAGCCGTAAAAAATATATCCTTCTATTGCTATAGATTGATCTTCTAAATAAATAGCATTGGTTAGTATTTTTAAACATGCCTCTTTTTGACGCTCAAAGCACCAGTCGTGGTTTCCAGCGATGATGATTTTATGCTTATGAGGTTGTTCACCTAACCAATCATTGAAATCGTTAAGTTCTGATAACTTTCCGTGCCTAGTAATATCTCCAGCATGAATGAGAACATCACCATCTGGAGCGTTTATATTGTTGTACATACCATGTGTGTCAGAAATAGCGACACAAGTTAGCTTTCTATTCATTGTAGTGAACCTTACACTTTGTACTTTATCAGATAAACATTTAATCGAAACGGGGATCGCTAGCGTTGATGCGCGAAAAGATCTGGTCTGTTTTTATTGCTTAAAAGGTATTTATTAGGCCTCTTATAATAATTTATCTCCGCCCACTTAAAGCTACATCTGGTATTACCTAAGTTGATATTGCAACAGCGAAAAACATCTTACAGCTGTTATAAGCGGTTGATCGCTGTCTTTAATTGTTCTAATTTTACCGGGTAGTTCAGGGTTAACTGCTCGCTATTATTATCCTTGCCAAATTCAAAGAGCTCAATGGTTGGTAGTTTTAACCTTTGACACAGGTTGATTAATAATTTTTGTTGTAGTGAAGATTGATGACCAATAATAACCGCCGCAAACTTGTTTCTGCTTTCTGCACAGGTCGCCATTGCTTCTTTTGCATTAGTTGCAGTTTCATAGGATAAGTTAAGAAAACGTAATTGTTGTTTAATCGATATTCGGTGTTTATTCTCACCTTCCACGAGCAAGATACTTTTTATATTATACAGCACAGGTAACTCGAATTGCTGGGTGATTTTTACCGGTATTTCAAGGCTAAAAACCGAGCCTTTTCCGGAAACCGAGTGTGCTGACATCTCACCATCAAGCAACTGACATAGCTCGCGGCTTATGGCTAAGCCAAGGCCGTTACCTAAAGTTTCAGCATCAGACTGACCTTGAAAAAAGGGTTGAAAGATCATTTTCATATGATCTTGGTCGATACCTATGCCGGTATCAGACACCGCAATATTAAGAAACGCCTGCTCACCATACATTTCGCTGGAAATTTTCAACTCTACCTGCCCTTGATTGGTAAACTTAAGCGCATTGGCTAATAAATTTAAGGTAATTTGGCTGAGCCGAACAGGATCAGACTCAATTTTTGCAGGAACTTTGCTATCTATGGTACAAAAAAGTTTCAGTCCTTTCACATGGGCATTAATTGCCAGCAGATGAGCGAGGTCTTCAAAATGTTGTCTCACATCAAACACTTTAACTTTTGGTTTTAACTGACCTTTTTCTAGTCGATAAACATCCATCAGATCATTGAGCAAGTTAAGTAACCCGACACCTGATGAGCGGACGATTGAAAGTGAACCTAAATGTTCAGGATCATGGGGTGTTTTTTGAATACTTTCCAGCTGCTTGAGCATGCCCTGTAGAGGTGTTCTTAATTCCTGACTCATAGAAATAATAAATTTTGACTTTGCCTGGCTTGTGGCATTAATTTGCTCATTTGAAGTAACTAAAGCCTGATTTTTTTGTTTGAGTTGCTTTGCTAACTGTTGATTGGAAAAGGTTAAAGTTAAGTTTGTTCTTATATGATGATGCATAGCGGTGAAGTTGCCATATAAGAAAAAAGCGTGGAGCACGGCGAATATACTTAATATGTAGAAAATGTTGCTGCCAACTAGTATTAAGCCTAAAGCAAAGCCGCTAAATAATGGCAGCGTAAAGGCAATAAAGGATGATTTTATTGCCGATTGACCGGCAACACTCTCCATGCTTATAGCTATTATTACTATAATTAACAACCATTGAAACTCTTGTGGCAGGCTGGCTAAAAACAAGCTGCTAAAGCCTGCTAACGTACCGCCGCTTACGTCAAGCATAAGCATGTATTTTAGCCAGCGAGAGTAGTTAAGGGGGCTGCTCTTTTGCTGGTTAATTTTTTTATGAACCGCATTGCGAACCAAACTCAATACACAGATGGCAACTAGCCAGCTCGCTAATAATACGTGGTTGGCGTGTGGCCAAAAAAGTACAGTTAAGATGATAGCGGTCAGAGGAAAAACATAGATTGCTTTATTTAAGCTAGAGACTAGCAATATCAAGCTTTGGTGCTGAATATATGCCTGTTGCTTTGCACTTGGTGGTGGAAGCGTATCTATTATTTCTTCAGGTAGTTTAGAGTTCAAATTTTATCTCATATTTACAACAACTTGTTCGATAGTGATAGCTGCGTGATATATAGGCAATAACTATTGAAAACAAAGCCATAGAATAAGAGCTTTTAGCGCTATTGTCTAACTTATTCAAATAAGGAGTGAGCGACGTATTCTCAATTTATAAGTCAGGGGATATTTATTACCATCCGCTGAAAGTAAGGGTTTTCTTATCCTTTACAATTGTTATTTAAAAATTTAGCGGTAGTCTTAATTAATTCATTTCTTGATGAATTTAAACCATGGTCATCATCGATTAATTTATAAGAGACCTTACGAACTTGATAATTAGAGTAAAGCCACGCGGCCTATCGAGGGAATCCAAGAAGTCCGCGTCAGTGTATTACTTCATCATTTATAGGTAATCTTTTATATATGTTTGTGCAGCCTTTCTAACCTTTGAGGAGAGTAATAAAGTCGAAATCATGGTTGGTATTGCCATTAGAGCATACATGAAGGTGATAAAATTAATCACCATAGACAAGGATGCTACAGCGCCCACGATAATAAGAAGCAGATAAAACTGCTTATAAACCCTTTCAAATGTTGGACCAAACAAAAACTCACTACACTTACTACCGTAATACCAAAAAGTTAATACCGTGCTAGTACTGAGAAAAAACACCATTACCATTAACAGATAACTGCCTATATTTGGAAAGGTTTGCTCAAATGCATAAACCGTCATGCCAACACCTTGATGATCTGTTTGCCATGCACCAGTAACTAATACAGCTAAAGCAGTACATGTGCAGACAATTAACGTATCAACAATGGGGCCAAATGAAGCCACAAATCCTTCTCGAATTGGTTGATTGGTTTTAGCGGCTCCATGCGCTAAAGATTCAGTGCCTATACCTGCTTCGTTAGAAAAGGCACCTCGCTGAACTCCTACAATAATAACCGTACCTATAAGTCCTCCAGCAGCAGAGCCTGGATTAAATGCACTGGAAAAAATCAGCATAAATGTTTCAGGTATTTTATGGTAGTTCATTACCAGTAGCACTAATGTCATTACAAAATAACCGATGACCATAATAGGAACAACTTTAGTGGCTACCGCGGTAATTCGCGTTAATTTGCCCATGACAATCCAAGAAATCATCATAAATAATGCAAGGCCAACTAGCACATCGAAAGTAAAGTGATTGTCTGCCTCTGCGAGCCCGTATGGGATGGCAATGACATCTCTTAATATTTGCACTAATTGATTTATTTGAAAAAGAGGCAAGGCACCAAATATGCAACCGATGCAAAACAACCACGCGAGGGGTAACCATTTTTTATCTAAGCCTTCTCTAATTACATACATTGGACCCCCCTGTAATTTGCCACTACGGTCCTTCCCTCGAAACATAACAGCTAAAGATGCGGTATAGAATTTGGTGGCAATACCAACGATTGCCGTCAACCACATCCAAAATATTGCTCCTGCCCCTCCCATGGTAATGGCGACAGCCACCCCCGCAATATTGCCAAGACCTAGGGTTCCTGACAGCGCGACTACTAATGCTTGAAAGTGACTAATATCTCCCTTGGTATTCTTTTCATTGTCATACTTGCCACCAATAATACTAATAGCATGAGCAAGCCTTTTATAGGGAATAAGTCTAGAGTGAATAACAAAATAGGCACCACCGCCAACAAGTAACAACACCATGGGAAGTCCCCAGGCAAAATTAACCAAAGTAACTAATATATCTTCCATTTTAACCTTTTCTTAAATGTGACACCGTATTGATAAAGCACCTAATACCAGTTTCATTAAGTTTGTGATCTTGTTGTGCGTAGGAAAAATATTTCAGGGCAAGACGCTCAATTGAGTAATAGCTGGCTATTAGGATTGAGAGCAACGCCGACATGGACTATTTTAACCAGTACAAGTGAGCAATGATTTAATCAAATTGGTATAATACTATATTCTAGGTTAAAACAGATCTACAGTTATTAACTCAGAAAAAGAGAAAGCATAGGTTTATTGTCACTTTACTGTTCACGAAGCTGCGACGTGTAAATACACGAGTTACGAACCAAGTAAGAAGGGCTAAAGTTTGAAACCTCAAAGAAAAAGGTACATCCTGTACCGTCATGCACTATATTGCCTGATGGCAATGCGTGAATATTGTGCATCACTTCGGCGTTCGAATAAGCAGGTTTGGTGTTCGTTGATCCAGTGTGCTTTATAACTATCAAAGAACTCTACGGTTATTTTTGAAAATGAGCGTAGCCACAAACACCTATTCCCGTCTCAGTAATTCAATCACTAACAATGGTAGATCTCGGCCCGAGACAATAAGTCGCCGTTGGGTCCAGTTGCCACAGTGCCTTGCCAAATATAATGATTTCGGCATATTTAGGTTCTTAAATTATAGTTAATTTACTTATTTCATGCGCTAACTCAAAATCACGTTTTGATATTCCTTTTGCCTCATGCGTAACCAAATATATTTTCACTTTATTATACACATTTGACCATTCAGGATGATGGTTCGCTCTTTCTGCTAGTATCGCTACTTGAGTCATAAAACCAAAAGCCGAGATGAAATTTTTGAACTTAAATTCTTGGTATAGCTTTGCATCCCTAATTTCCCATGAATACTTAGAATTACTATTCAGGGATTTCAATGAGATAACAATATCATCTTCGCTGAATCGTTCTATCATAAAGCCTCTCCGTTTACGTAATGTAAAATTTTTTGTACTCGTTGGTTCTTGTTAAGTGACGAATAAGGAATTGCTATACCTTCACGAATAAATCATGTTTAATCATCACAAATAATTTGTTCCGAGAGATTGTCAACGATTACCGGACTATTGAAGTATGTGATTATAGGATTTGAACCATACTTTTCCAGTATAAATTCTTTCCAATCAAGGGTATAAAATTTTTCCGCATCTTCCTTTGACTTCCATAAGTAAACACCGCCAGCCGTTTTTCCGTCATTCGACAAAAGGTAATATTTACGGATTAGTCCTTGGATTTTTACGTATTTTGGCGCAGTACCTGAAAAGATTTTCTTTGCTTCTTCAAGTCCAATGGGCTCCGAAACATTAAATTGTACAATTGTTGTGATCATAGATTTTTACTCTTTTGTTCCGCTTTTTTGTATGGTTTATTAATGATTGTTAAGCAGCCAATCATTAATAAACCATTCTTTACCCATTGGGCGAGACTTTTTATATCTATAAAATACCTAAGCCACTACTGACTTTGGAATCACTTCACTGTAATCGCTTAACACACGTTGATACCAAGCATAAACCACATCGTCTTTTTCTAAAAATTCTTTAGTGCTTGATGTGGCAATCCACAAAAAAGTACCTAGCAAACAAATATCACTATAGTCAGGCTTGTCGCCTCCTAAGTAGTTTTGAGTGGCTAATAATTCTCTTACATCGGCCAACTCAGCTTGTAACCCTTTAATATGTTTATCGGGTGTTGCGGCAAATTCTTCTAGCGTTGTGCCTATACGCTCTTCTCTAGAGTTACGAAAATATTCTTTATCTTGGTCTGCAATAACATTGTAAAGGTCTAAAATAAGAATACCGGGAATATGCTTAGACAAAGCAGTAGATGCCCACTGATGAAATGACTCAGCTTTTGCTTTAGCTTCATCATTGGCAAATAGGCTTGGCGCATCAGGGTATTTAGCTTCTAAATATTTTGCGATAGTCCATGAGTCACTCACGACCTTATCGCCATCGGTAATAACTGGCAATAAAGGTTGCTCAGACACGGCAAACTTTTCTTTTTCAGTAAACCAAACAGGCTCTGTTTTATAGCTAAGTTTTTTGTGCACTAAAGCTAGTTTAGACTTCCAGCAATGAGGAGCAAAACGTAGGCTACGATCTGCGCCTGATAATTCATAAAGTGTAATGGTCATGATATTTCCTTCATATAGATTGTGAGTTGTTCATGTAAAAGTATAGGTGTGATCTAACATATTATTTTTGCCCGAATAAAATCGATTTACCTGCTTCAGTGACCGCAGCGCTACTATTAATTGTATCTGCTTTAGCATATGCCTTAATCACAGCTGGACGCGCTGATATACGCTCAAACCATGCCTTAACATTAGGAAAATTATTAAGGTCTTGCCCCTGTTTTTCATAAGAGCGTATCCAGGGATAACTCGCCATATCAGCAATGGAATACTCCCCAGTAATAAATGTTTTATTGGCTAACTGTTTATTTAATACACTATATAAGCGGCTTGTTTCATTGACATAACGGCTAATAGCATAAGGAACCTTTTCTGGTGCGTACTGCGTAAAATGGTGGTTTTGTCCAGCCATAGGGCCTAGGCCGCCCATCTGCCAGTACAGCCACTGCAATACGTTGTAACGTGCAGCGCCTGATTGAGGTAAAAAGGCTCCCGTCTTATCTGCTAAGTATTCCAAAATAGCACCCGATTCAAAAATTGATAAAGATTCATCTCCATCTATCGGCGTTGGATCAACCAACGCCGGAATACGATTGTTAGGGCTTATCGCTAGAAACTCAGGAGTAAATTGATCGCCTTTATTAATATCAATAGGGTGCAAATTATAAGGTAAGCCAGCTTCCTCTAAGAAAATGGTGATTTTATGCCCATTGGGCGTGGTCCAGTAATACAAATCAAGTGATGGCATAAAATACTCCTTATAAAAATCAATTTTGACATACTTGTCAAGAATAACAATAATGACACTAATGTCAAGAATAAGTTAAGATACGTTATTGTTTGAATATCCATGAATGTAAATAAGTAGAGAAAGTATGGTTGGAACACGTAAATTTAATGAAGAAGAAGTCTTAGATATTGCCGTTGACGTATTCTCGAGAAAGGGCTTTAACGCCACCACTATGCTTGACCTTGCACAGGAAACAGGGGTACAGCGAGGCAGCTTGTACAATGCTTATCAAAATAAGAATGTTCTCTTTTTTAAAGCGTTTAGTCATTACACTGACAACTTTTTAGTATTAATTGAAGGTGAGTTACAAAATTCGGATGCTAAAAAAGCTTTTACGCAACTATTAAACACCGTAGTAGAGCGGTTATGTAGTGATAAAGAGGTAAGGGGTTGTTTTAGTACTCGTGCAATCATGGAGGCCGCACAAAAGTGCCCCGACATTCACTTATGTCTTACCCGCTTTCTTGATGGCCTAGAAGTGATTATGACAAACCGCCTAGAACAAGCGATAAAAGATAAGCAATTTAGTGGGGATGCACAATCAACCGCACGCTATTTAGTGGCATTAACCAGAGGCATAGCGGTAATTGAGCGAGTATATAACGATAAAGCACGGATGACAGAAATATACCAAACGGCGTTAGCGTATATGCCTTTTACAAAGACTTAATAAAGTCGGATAATCACAATTAGTATTGTGCCAGCGATATAACGTCTATAGTTAACCTGAACTGAGCTTAACAAATGTTTTTTTAGCCGCTATTTTTACTTATTCCAGCGTTAAATTCATTTGTAATAAGCTGTTTATAAAAAGCTTTGGTGGCAATGTGCAGCTAATACCTACTCAAGCAAGTCCTCATTTTAATTTTTTTGTTGGATTATTGAACGGTAATAGCAAGAATAAGTTTGATGTTATTTGTTTTTATTATCCATAAAGAAATTAACTTTATCTAACCCAATAAGATATTCTCGTTTTAAATTTTTGTTTTCAGCTAATTTATCTAAATCGCCTATTATCGTCATTAGCTTGTCATGAGAGTGGTGGTTTGTGTTTTTAAAATCTTCAGCTCTTCCTTTTCCGCTATTGCCTACACGTTCTCTTTTCTCCATAGCTTGTCTGTTTTCATTGGTTTCTATCCAAATATCGTCAATGAGGCGAATATTACTTTCATTCATTACTGTTTCAGTGCGTTCCATCATCAGTTCATATTGCGGTGTTTTAGGGGGAAGGCGATAGGTTTTATGATCAACATCTTCTTGGTGATGCTGATCAAGTCCAAGTAATTCGTTATTTTTAACGGCAGTATCAATTTTATAATTTTCTGTTTTATCGTAATAATCAGGACGGGTAAGCTGGTAATCAAAATGAGTTTTAACCATTTTACTTTGAGTAACACCTGTTAACTCACCAGATTGATGTTGCTCGGTTACTTGGCTCATTTGAATGCTAGTTTTAGGGCGAAGACTTAGACCTTCAGGCTCTTTTGAAAAAGAAAATTTTGCGTTAAAGTCAGCTAATTTAGAAATGCCATCACCGAGTGTATTATTTGCTTTATTGCCAAGCCCTTGGTAGCGAGGGTCGTTAGTGATCATGTTATCAACTAAATCTGCAACCATTGCTCGGCCATCGGTAAATTCTTGTGCTGCAACCAACTCTATTTGGCTGTATCGTTGTGCGACTGATGACATACTAGAAAAAGCGCCTTTAAAAATAGCGAAGCCTTGTTGCATATTTGAGTCGTCTTTTTTACCAAATGCGGAGGTGTCATTTTCGCCTTTACTGTTTTTTCGGCTATCTTCAAGGTTTTGATCTAAAGTAGCCATATATTGCTGCATTTGTTTTAGGTCTTTACCGCCAAATGTAGACATATCTAATGAAAAGTCTATGTGATTTATACCAGTTTGTGATTTAAATGATAGCGCTTGTTGGTTTGCTTCTTGATCTACGTTGTAGCTTAAGTCTAAATTGTTTTCTGAAGAGACAAACTGTTGGCCTTCAGTAGTCGAAAAAGAGACATCAAACCCCGATAATTGTTGATGATTAAAACTCGCTAAAAAACCTAAATTAAAGTTACTTTGATCTGTAGGTGTATACTTACTATATGCGTTTTGACCCGCCTTAAAAAACTCGTCGGCCATTTCTCCTATACCAGACAACACCTCTTTTAATGCTTGATGTTCAGCTTTTGATAACTCGCCCTCTACTTGGTAACTGAGACCAAAGCCGTCTACAGTATTGCTTGTGTCTTCATCATAACCGTGTGATGAGTTAAAGGTAATATTGATAATATCGCCTTCTTTAGTTTTCACCGAAAGCTCAAAACGGTAGTTGTCGTTATCTTCATTTATTGAGCGGTTGATGCTTTCCATATAAGAGCCTAGGGCTCGTTCAACACGTTTTTCACTATTGGCTAAAAAAGATTTTTGCTCATGTCCTAGTTGCCCTAAGCTCGCTAATATATCACTGGTGTTGGTGTAAGCTTTGTGAATGTCGCTTACCGAGTTATTCAAACGCTTCATTAGCTCATCGCTATTTTCGTTATTTAATAAGCCCTCTTGTTGGCTGCTGATCACGGTTCGTAAGGCTAGCTCTTCGTCTGAATGTTGGTAATTAGATATTTTAGGTTCACTGGTAACCGAGAGCAGTGCACTTAATTGTTGATGAAGTAGTTGTTCTACTTTTTCTTCGCTATATATACTAAGCAGTTCATCGGCCACTTTGGGTGCAATATTTTTAAGCTCATTGGTGAGTGTGTGGCTTGTATCATTGTTTGACTGGACAGGGGGTGGTATGAAATCACTTTGATTGTTAGATACATTGTTAATCATGATTGTCCTTAATCTCAAAGCGGGGTAGTTATGTATCGGTAATAAAACAGAATACTTTAACTTTAATAGAGGGATATCGTCCGAATATTTTAATAACTTCTTTAGATGTTTATTACTGAGTTTGTTTTTTTAAATACGCTAAAGCCAGCTATTGGCTATTAATTATATGAGCTTTAACAATTGCTTATAAGTTACGTTATTTAAAACATTTCTATTGGTATCAATTAACTCAATACGACTGTCCTGCGTCGTTGTAACTTTATCGAAACTTAAGTCACTGCCGGCCTTATTAAAGGAATAACTGCCTTTATTGGTAAGAACCACTCCTTTAATACGAGTAACTTCCAATGAGGTTATTAGTGCCATCAACTGTTCGTAGTTGAACATATATTTGTTTGAAAAAATCCAACCTTTACTGAAATAACCTTCACCCTGATTACTTAGTTCAATAAAGCCATTTTGCTCTAGCTGCGTTTGTTGGGCATGGTTTGACTCAAGTTCTTTTTGATAAGCAAGCTCCATTTTGTGTGCAGCTTTTTGTTTTGAGTGAGCTGCAATACCAATCGTTGGCTTGGCAACTATTGCGGCATTATGCTCTTGCGCTAACCAACTAGGATCAATATTGCCATGCTTTATTAGGTGTAATTTTTTTTCTGATAGATTATTGCTTGCAATATAACGTGATAAATTTTCTTCATCTTGCGCTGAATATTTATCTGCTTTTGCCGCTAGAATGATATCAGCTACTTTAAGTTGTTGCACAAACGATGGGTGCTCTGTATAGCGAATATCGGTAAGGTTTCTGGCATCGACTAAACAGAATATTGATTGTAACGAGATTAATTCTTGATATTTACCACTGGTTAGCACATCAACGACTTCCTTTGGATGCCCTAAGCCTGTTGGCTCTATAATTAGCCTGTCAGGTTTAGCTTTACTAATAAGTTGGTTTAATGCTACTTGCATAGGCACGCCAGAAGCGCAGCACATACAACCACCGGGTACCTCACGAATAAACACGCCTTTTTTATTACTATCACCTTCATTAACGTTACCAGCGAGTAGTGTCGAGTCTATCCCCACTTCACCAAACTCATTTACCAATACAGCCCAGTTTTCATTTTTGGGTTTATTGGCCAATAATTGCAATATTGCGGTAGTTTTTCCTACCCCTAAAAAACCGGTAATAAGCGTAGTGGGAATGGCTGAAATTTTTGCTGCGTTTTTTGATGAAGTTATGGTGAACATGTAATTTGTACTCGGCTTCAGGCAAAGGGATGTGAAGATAGCATTAACTTGGGTAGCCAATGTTAATTTAGACTAAATAAAAATAGTACTACAAGTTTATCACTCCTTAGGCTCTGCATGGGTGGGTACCTAAAAAAACTAACAATGGCTGTTAAAGTTAATATCATCATTTGTCGTTTTTAGCTGAATATTGGCGGCAGGTACTTTAAATTTCGGTAATGCTATCCCTCGATTTAATAAACCTTCTAGTTTGCCATCAATAAAAATTGCGATACATGATAATGCAAGTGTTATTAATGGTACATAAATAATTGAACTAACAATATCCCCTTTAATATATAAATTAAGGGCAATAGGTACGCTCAGTATTAACAGAGCAACAATTCGATAAATCACTATTATTTTTGAATTAAACATTATGTCATCCTTAGTTTAGCCGTTAATTGATTATTAAAATAAATAATCATTAACGACACATTTGATAAGGTAATGTTAGTGCTCTAGCGGAAGTATTACAAAAGGATAATATTCACTGTATAGGTGAGCTAAATTCACCCATAAGGTAAAGTTATATTAAATGGCATTCAGATTAGGTGATTTGGTTAACCAGTCTAAGAAGCAGTGAATGTCATGACGGTTTTGATCTTCTTCACGATAGACCGCATAGAGTGCTTGGTCAAAGCTAGTCGCTTGCTCGAACGGTAATACCAATAAACTCCGTTCAATTAATGCATATTCAACTGGCATTATTGCCAGTGCTAAACCAAGCCCTTGTTCAGCGGCCTGTAAAGACGCGTCGTAATTACTAAAGGTCAATTTATGCTGATATTCCATTTTAGGTAGCTGCATAGCTTCGGCCCAAGTGCGCCAAACATTGTTCATATTGGCAAGGTCAATAAGCGGTACTTGGCTGATTTGTTCAGGTGAAGTCAGTTTATGTTTTTTGGCAAAGTCTGCAGAACAGACTGCATGGGCAGTAAGGTTAAGTAACTTCTTTACCACTACTCCCTGCCAATCGCCTCTTCCTACGCGTATGGCTAAATCACAGTCGTCATAACGTAAGTCGGTAACATTCATCCCGGTTTCAATACGAATATCAATATCAGGATGCCTTTGCTGAAAATGGCTTAATTGCGGAATAATGACATTACTTGCCATGGTAGGAAAAGTTGATATTTTTAGTGAAGGCGAAGAGAATTTATTACTGACAATTTTTGTACCTTGCTCAAGCTTACTTATGCCTTGCTGTACATAATGTAAATATATTTTTCCCGCTGCATTTAATGCTACGCCACGACTTTTGCGCTGAAATAATTCAAAACCTAAAAAAGCTTCTAACGCTTTAATTTGATGACTGACCGCCGAGGGAGTTATAAATAATTCAGCTGCAGCCTGTTTAAAGTTTTCATGGCGAGCAGCGGCTTCAAAAACGGCAAAAAGGTGCAACGCAGGCAGTTTGTTTGACATGATTCTATTTATTAGTACTAATATAACGATAGTAACAATGATAAATGATCATTTATCAAATTAATAGATGAACGAAAATAATCATTAAGTCTGTATTTTTTATGACGCTTAACTTATTAGATCAGCAATGATAACTTGATTATTTATGCTTTCACTAAGTGGGCACCACGGGTATATGTTTGCAAGCATTACTTTTCCGCGTTAAATGGTATATTAGCGGTAATAATAGGTAGTATTAATTAAAACAAATGAGAGCGGTTATGACAGTACATGAAATAAAACATCCTTTAGTGCAACACAAGCTTGGATTGATGCGGGCTAACGGTATTAGTACCAAAAATTTTCGAGAGTTATGTGGAGAAGTTGGTGCATTACTGACTTATGAAGCTACTCGTAATTTAGCGACGGAAAAAGTCACTATAGAAGGTTGGCAAGGTAATAACATTGATGTTGAGCATATCAAGGGTAAAAAAATTACTATAGTCCCTATTTTACGCGCTGGATTGGGGATGTTAGATGGCGTAATTCCTTTGATCCCGAGTGCAAAAATTAGTGTGGTTGGTTTATATCGTGATGAAGAAACACTCGAGGCTATTCCTTATTTCAATAAAGTGGTAAGTGACATAGAACAAAGAACGGCATTGATTGTCGATCCTATGTTAGCTACCGGTGGAACATTAATTGCCACCATTGATTTATTAAAATCTAAAGGCTGTAAGCATATTATGGGATTGTTTTTAGTAGCATCGCCAGAAGGAATAGAAAAATTACAAGAGGCTCATGATGATGTTGATATCTATGTTGCATCTGTTGATGATCATCTTAATGAACAAGGTTATATAATTCCTGGTTTAGGTGATGCTGGCGACAAAATTTTTGGAACCAAATAAAAAATGATGGACATAAAAACACCGCTTCTAGGTGCACAAATGTTATTTGTTGCTTTTGGTGCATTAGTATTAGTTCCTATTTTAACGGGATTAGATCCAAATGTTGCCTTATTTACTGCGGGTATAGGTACACTTATATTTCAACTTGTCACTAAACGTCAAGTGCCTATATTTCTTGCTTCTTCCTTTGCTTTTATTGCACCTATTTCCTATGGCGTCGCTAGTTGGGGAATAGCCGCAACGATGTCAGGGTTAGTTGCCGCTGGCTTATTTTACGTTCTATTAAGTTATGTGATTGCATGGCGAGGCGATGGCGTAATTAACCGCTTGTTACCGCCTGTCGTTGTAGCGCCAGTTATTATGGTTATAGGACTAAATTTAGCGCCTGTAGGCGTTAATATGGCTTTAGGTAAATCAGGCGATGGCGCATTGCAACTTGTAGACCCTAGTATTGCCTTGTTTATTTCTATGGCGGCTTTGGCAACAACTGTTTTAGTTTCTTTATTGGGTAAAGGGGTGCTGAAGTTAATCCCTATTTTATTAGGACTAGTTGTTGGTTACGGAATTTCTTTAGCCTTTGGTATTGTTGATTTTTCTGCTGTAGATAAAAGCCCTTGGTTTGCGATACCTAATTTTATTTCCCCTGTGTTTCATTGGGAAGCAATACTGTTTATTTTACCTATTGCTATTGCCCCAGCGGTTGAACACATTGGCGATATTACCGCTATTTCAAATATAACGGGGAAAGATTTTTTAAAAAAGCCAGGATTAAAAAGAACCTTGCTAGGTGATGGTTTGGCAACATCTGCTGCAGCCATGTTAGGTGGGCCGCCAAATACCACTTACTCAGAAGTTACTGGTGCAGTAGCGTTAACAAAATCTTTTAATCCCGTTATTATGACATGGGCAGCATTTTTTGCTATTGCCTTATCTTTTATGGGAAAAACAGGTGCTATGTTATCAACCATTCCTGTACCCGTTATGGGCGGAATTATGGTGCTATTGTTTGGAACTATTGCGGTTATTGGATTAAGAACGCTAGTGACAGCGCAAGTAGATTTATCAACAAGTAAAAACTTAGCCATAGTTGCTGTAGTTTTAGTCTTTGGTTTAGGTGGTATGCACTTTAGTTTTGGTAGTTTTCAGTTAAAGGGAATTGCTTTGGCTGCTATATCTGCAATTTTACTTAATTTATTCTTACCCGACGAAAAGCACTAGTGGATGAGAGAGAGCTTTTAAAGAGAGATATTTAAAATAGATATCTTAATTATCTCTCTTTTAAGACATTTTGCAGTTTCTGGTGAAACTTCATAAAATTCATTAACAAATTTTTTAGCATCCAATTACTTTCTTATCTGCTTTTAACCTGACATGGGTTATCGTAGTAAAAAGAAAAAAACAATTCATAATGGCCTGTTTGAAATATATACAACTTGACACTCAAGTTATACTTTACGATGCCGATACTTTTATACATGCTTTGATTAATAGAGGTAGATATTATGAACTCAACAATTAAACCGAATGCTACATATAGCCAAGATCTTCGGCCATTAGCAAAAGCGCAGGATAAAAAAGAGAGCGGACCCATGGGGCAGCAAGTATCGGCTCTTGCAAATGAGAAAAAAACAGAGGAAGTACAAGAGCCTATTTCTGTCACCAGCAAACAACAACTTAATGCTGCAATTATAGAGTCTTCGCTGAAATTCAATAACACAGTTGGCGATCAGCCGTTGTCACTGCTGTTAAAAACTGCTTTACAGGGAATCAATGAAGCCCTTAAAGAAGGGGGGATTGACAGTAGCGTTGGGGATGCTTATGAATCGGGGCTTGATTTTAGTCCCGAAGCAACGGCTGAGCGTATTGTTTCTTTTAGTACCCAGTTTTTGAGCTCCTATCGAGATCAGCATCCGGAAATGAGTGAAGAGGAAGCCTTAACGAGTTTTGTTGAAATTATTAGCGGGGGTATCGACCAAGGTTTTAGTGAAGCCAAAGATATACTTGGCGGTTTAAAAGTATTAGAGGGAGATATTGCCAGTAATATAGATAAAACCTATGAGCTAGTTCAAAAAGGTTTACAGTCTTTTGTCGATTCTTTTAGTAAGTCTGAAGAAGGATAATAGACCCTAGTTTTAGTCTTTTATCTTCTTTTGGAATTCTTCAGAGTACTACAGCAAACTCAATACTCGATGTAATAGCCCTAAAGACCAATACAGAAATCGCACAGGGCTAAGCATTCCTCAGGTCGCTCACTATAGAAATTTTAGTTTTGCTAAGTGGGCGTCACTGAGTTTCTAATGGCCCAGATTAATAAAAGTAGCGTGTAACGCCGTTTTAACAGCAGCCGCCATCTCGACGCCAACCAATAAATCAAGCTACAGCAGTAAAGTATCTGGGCCTTGGCTTGGATCTTTACTTAAAATATTTATTTAGGCTCGTTGAGTCCTGCATATTGAATCAGTTTGTGTATAATGGTGCCCGCTCTCAATAATACTTATGTGCACAGCACTTGGGGTTTATTGTAGAGGGTTTGCGTTATGAGAAAGTCAACACGCAGCACTAACTGGTTTTACAAGACCAATACTAGCAACTAGCCTGAGTAGTATGGTATGCAAATATTAGAAAAAGATTATCAAATTAACAGCGTTAGTAAGGCTATTAACGCCGGAGCTAACTCCATTATTGCTCTGCCTACCGGTGGCGGTAAAAGTATCTGTATACTTAAATTGTGCCAAGCAATGTCTGATAAAAGAGTCGTGATAAGTTTACGTAATGCGGCATTGATTCCTCAATTATTACACACGCTCACGATTAATGGTCTGTCTGTTAGTGTGGTTAAATCAGGTTACAAGTATGTTGCTGGTGGTGATGTTACCTTAGTGATGGAGCAGTCATTTGGCCGACGAAAGCATCTAAACATAAAGTGCGATGTACTTCTACGTGATGAATATCATGTCGGCTGTATGGGGGGCGTTTATATCGCTATGCGTGAAGAGCTATCTCCTGACTTGATTATAGGCTTAACTGCCACACCCATTGATAGATTAGGCGTTTATATTGATCAGTCGATGCAATTGATTGAAGAAACAACGACTAAGCAGCTGATTGAATTGGGTGAATTAGCCAAACCTGTATACAAGGTACCAAGCCTATCTCAAGAGATTGATTACAGTTCAGTTAAAATGTACCGTGGTGATTTTAGTGTCTCAGGTTTAGATTGTATTTTACTCGAGCACTGCTCCTTAGTTGCACAGCAGACAATCGATGACGCACTCTCTCATGGTCGCAAGGTTATGCTGTTTGCTAACTCCATCAAGCACGTTGAAGCGCTATCTGAAGCCTTCAACTTGTTAAACGTTCCACATGAGTTTGTTCATTCTCAGCGGGCGAATAATGATAACGATGAAAGCATACGTAGGTACAAGTCAAACGAGGTTAGGCTAATAATCAATATGTCTATGCTGACCATTGGTTTTGATGACCCTACTACTGATTGTGTTGTTTTAGCGCGACCGACCAAAATATTAAGATTGTATTTGCAGATTATTGGTAGATGTTTACGTGCATCAAAAGGTAAAGCTAATGCATTAATACTGGATTTAGCACAATGTATTTCTACCCATGGTTTTGCTGAGGATTACCGAGACTTTACCCGTAAAACGGCTAAATCAGCGGCGATAATGTCTGAAAGATTGAGCGTAACCAATATTGGTCAATTTGTCGATGGGGAATTCAGCTATCGCGAGTCCATAGAACGTAAGATTGTCAAAAGAAAGTCATCAGTTAAGCGTAAAAGTACCCTGCCAAGGTTAGTAGCCAGCAAGGAACTTGTTGATAGAGCTGCAAGCAAGAGGGCTGAAGCGTTACTCAGGCTTAACCCTAGAATGGAAAAACTAGTCAGCACTATTGAGTTGGTTAATATTGTTTATGAACAGCAAGATGAAAATAGCAAGATGCTTGATGAAGTAGCTATGGTTAAGATAGTTGCGCTGATAGGGTTTGCTTACAGTGATGCATTAGTTGATAGTTGCACAGCGTTAGTTGAGGGCTTACATGCTCAAAATCAATCAATTAGAGGTTTATTGTTAAAAATTAGCAATTTGATAACCGCAATAGCTATGAAAGATTTAGCTACCTTAGTATAAAAAAAAGAGATTAATACTTGTTTTCATGCTTGTATTATAAGGTAAGCTAAGGGCTGTTTTCTATAGGTTCTATGAGTCAGCAGCTAATCGATGACAGCCATCATGTAAGATGGCTGTACCTGACGTCGTTTATTTACTATCAGCTATACGGATTGATGCTTTAATAATTTTAACCACTTCTTTAGTTCTTCCCCTTCTACTGCCTAACGCTTCAATTTTAGTTAAGCTATCTTCTAAACCTGCGACTATTTTACCAAAAACAGTGTGTTTACCATCTAGAAAAGGTGTAGGTATAAAGGTTATGAAAAATTGACTACCATCAGTACCAGGGCCTGAATTTGCCATACTTAAAATGCCCGGTTCGCTATGACTTATTTTACCATCAAACTCGCCATCATACTTATAACCAGGATTACCAGTACCGTTACCTAGAGGGTCACCACCTTGCGCCATAAAGCCTGGAATAACACGATGAAAAGTTAAGTCATCATAGAAACCAAGTTTAGTTAAATAAACTGTACTAGAAACATGCATAGGTGCTGAGTCGGTTAATAGCTTGATAGTAAGATTACCTTGGTTTGTTTGTAGTTCCCAAAAGTAATCTTTACCTTGGGTAAAGGTAAGCAATGGCGGTTTACTTAATTGGGTTTTCCATGCGATATCTGTTTTATCTATTGCTTGCTTAGTAATAAAGTTATCTACTTTTTTTATCGCGGCATCTCCGCCACAACAAGCTGTCAGGGTGATAATTAAAAAGAGGTTGGCAATGATTTTTATCTTATTATTCATATAAAGTGTCTCATGGTTTACTGTAATTTGTTGAAAGTTTTTAATTTATCGAATGTTATCAGGTATCAAGTCTTAAATAATAGTAATTTTTTACTGAGCGAAGCTGCGGTTTCTTATTCGGCGTAGTTGCTAATATGATGCAAACAGAGTGAATACGAAACAACCACAGGCAAAACCTAAGGTTTCTTTAAAAAATAAAAAGACGTTTTATCACAGAAGCGAGTGTTCATTAATCTTTAATCCTTTCCCTAGTACTAAGCCTATTGAATTTAAATAAAAAATTCACTTTCTACTTTTTATTTGATGAATGTCTACTATGCTTATTTTGTAAACAATAATTTTTCCCAAAAAGTTAATAGCCATAATAAAATAGTTCGACAGCTAGCAAGTTGTCTTAAAAATAAACTAACAACAATAATATTTATCCTAGTTGTTTATAAACAATAATAATAAACATAGGAATTGGGGGCGTAGTGGAATTAACTCAACAGGTTAACGAAGTTTGGCCAATAGCGGCGTATTTTCTTATTCTAATTGCGATGCTAATCTTTATGATGGTTTTGTCTTATTTCTTAGGACCTAAAACTTCATCACGCGCTAAAAATACGCCTTATGAATCAGGCATTGTTTCTATTGATAACAATAAAACTCGTTTTGGTAATCACTTCTTTTTGTACGCTATTTTTTTTGTCATTTTCGATTTAGAAACCATCTTCCTTTTTGCTTGGGTTATTGCCTTTGATGAGGTGGGTTGGCTAGGATTTATTGAAGCAAGCATTTTCATTTTTGTGTTATTAGCCGCGTTAGTTTATCTAATTAGAATAGGCGCATTAGAATTGAACAAGCGCCATCAACCACTTCGTGTTCAACAGCTTAATCTTAGTAATAAGGAGCGATTTTAATGGAATGGTCGTTAACAAAAGCTAAGCTTGATGAGCAAATGAGCCAAGCGAATGCAGTAACCGAGGAAGAGTTACAACGTAGCGTTTTCATGGCTCGGCTTGATGACATGATTAATTGGGGGCGAAAAAATTCTATTTGGCCGTTCAACTTTGGGCTAAGTTGCTGTTATGTGGAAATGGCGACTAGTTTTACCTCTCGCCATGACATTGCGCGTTTTGGTGCTGAGGTAATTCGTGCCACGCCCAGACAAGCGGATTTAATGGTAATTTCAGGTACTTGCTTTCGTAAAATGGCACCGGTAATTCAACATTTATACGAGCAATTATTAGAGCCTCGTTGGATCATTTCTATGGGATCTTGTGCTAATTCTGGCGGTATGTACGATATTTATTCGGTAGTGCAGGGGGTTGATAAATTTATTCCTGTTGATGTTTATGTCCCCGGTTGTCCACCTCGTCCAGAAGCACTACTTGAAGGTTTACTTTTATTACAAAATCAAATTCAACATCAACCTAGGCCGTTAAGTTGGGTGGTAGGTGAGCAGTCGGTGTCACAAATCGCCAAACCTTCGCTAAGAGATATTAAGCATGAAAGTCGCATACAAGTTACTAATCTAGATTCACCGGACTTGTCTTAATGAAAAGCTTAATGAATAGATTAATGAAGGAATTAATGGGGATATTAGTTGCGGCTATTAATATTGGGGCGAGTGATGATTGCTAATGCAGACAATCCTATTGACTTTACTGCCAGTAAAGATTGGCAGCAAGCTAATGTTATAAGCATATTTGACGAAATTACCGCGCTTGTGCCTGAAGTAAAACTAACTCCTGTTACTGCAGTTGAAAATATTGTTGATGATACTCCTAGCTTTTGGCTTGATAAAGCCAATATTTACAAGTTGATGGCAGCGTTAAAAAATGAATTATCAAAACCTTTTGATATGTGCTTTGATTTAAGTGCAATTGATGAAACAGGGCGTCAGCACAAAGCGAATCATGTTAGCGATTTTACGGTTAGTTATCACTTACGTTCTCATCAACGAAATCAAGATATTCGCTTAAAAGTAGCACTGTCTAGCCATGATAAAAATATTGATAGTGTTAGTCGTATTTGGCTCAATGCTAATTGGTATGAACGTGAAGTGTGGGATATGTTTGGTATCAATTTTATTGGACATCCTTATCTTTGCCGTATTTTAATGCCAAACACTTGGCAAGGGCACCCGTTATTAAAAAGTCATCCGGCCCGCGCGACAGAAATGGCTCCCTTTACGTTACCGCCAGATGTACAAGATAAAGAGCAACAAGCATTAAAGTTTGACCCAGAAGCATGGGGCATGAAGCGCCAAAGCGGTGTTAATGGCGAAGATAATGACTTTATGTTTTTAAACCTTGGACCAAACCATCCCAGTGTTCATGGTGCTTTTCGTATTGTTTTGCAAATGGACGGTGAAGAAATTGTCGATTGCGTGCCTGACATTGGTTATCACCATCGCGGCGCAGAAAAAATGGGTGAGCGTCAATCTTGGCATAGTTATATCCCCTATACCGATCGCATCGATTATCTAGGTGGGGTAATGAATAACTTCCCTTATGTCATGGCTGTTGAAAAACTTGCAGGTATAACAGTGCCAGACAGAGCAAAAGTTATTCGTATTATGACCGCAGAAATGTTTCGTATTTTATCCCATTTACTTTTTTACGGTACTTTTGCCCAAGATATTGGCGCATTGTCACCTATTTTTTACATGTTTATCGACCGTGAAAAACTCTTTGGCATTATTGAAGCGTTTACTGGCGCACGTATGCATCCAAGCTGGTTTCGTATTGGTGGTGTTGCACAAGACTTACCTCAAGGTTGGGATAAGTTGGTACGCGATTATGTTAACTACCTACCTAAGCGTCTTGATGAGTATGAAAAGATGGTGATGCAAAATGCGTTACTGAAAAAACGCACCGTTGATATTGGTGCTTATTCCAGTAAAGAAGCGCTAGAGTGGGGTATTACGGGGCCAGGGTTACGCGCTACAGGCTATGCGTGGGATTTACGTAAACAACGACCTTATGGCGGTTATGACCAATTCGATTTTGAAGTGCCGCTAGGTCATAAAGGTGATTGTTATGATCGGTGTAAAGTACGCGTGGAAGAAATGCGTCAAAGCATTCGTATTATTGAACAATGTTTAAATAATATGCCCGCTGGGCCATACAAAGCAGAACATCCGCAAACTACGCCGCCAGATAAAGCGCGTACTATGCAAGATATTGACACCTTAATTCCCCATTTCGTCAATGTTACTTGGGGGCCGGTGATCCCTGTAGGTGAAGTGTCAATGTTTGTTGAAGCCACTAAAGGCATCATGGGTTATCACCTGATTAGCGATGGTAACACAATGAGTTATCGCACCCGAATTCGTACGCCAAGTTTTGCCCATTTACAAATGCTGCCATTGATTTCAAAAGGGCAAATGGTGGCAGATTTAATCGCCACGCTTGGCAGTATTGATTACGTTATGGCCGATGTAGATAGATAAAAAATGATGAGCTGAGAAGTAAATTACGTGTAAATTAAACACAAGTTAAGGCTGGCATTGATGAGTAACAAGAACAGTGACTTTAGTGTACACCAAAGGATACCTAGCATCATGGTTACTGATGAAAAAATTGACTTTCGTCAGTACCTTAGTTCGGCTGAATTATCGGTTATTGAGCATGAAGTATCTATTATGGAAACACGTGAAGCTGCCGGAATTGAAGCGCTTAAAGTTGTGCAAAAACATCGAGGCTGGATCAGCGATGATAGTTTAATTGCTATTGCCCAATGCTTGCAAATATCGAGTGCACAGCTAGAAGGGGTTGCGACTTTTTATAACCTTATTTATCGACAAAAAGTAGGACATTATGTCATTCACCTTTGCGACAGTATTAGCTGTCATTTAACCGGTTATGACGAAATTCTTAAGGTTATTCAAACCTACCTAGGTATTGGTTATGGCCAAACTACCTCAGACGGTGAATTTACTCTGCTGTCCAATGTATGTTTAGGTAGTTGTGATAAGTCGCCAGCAATGATGATTAATGGCCAGCACTATCATTCTCTTACTAATGAGTCTGTTGTCAGTATTTTAAATGGGCTTAGCCAAAATGCAGGGGACAGTGTATGACTAGTGAAAGCTGGCTAGAACAAGCATTATCTCAGGCGTTAACTAAACCATTAACCCATTTGGTTAACTTAGATCAGCCTCTTGATCTTCAAAGTTATGTTCAAGCGGGCGGTTATATTGGGGCCACAAAAGCATTAACTCAATTAACCCCTAAAGAAGTGCTCGATATTGTTAGTGATTCAGGGTTAAAGGGTCGAGGTGGTGCGGGCTTCCCCACAGGAATGAAATGGGGTTGTATACCTGCATTGCAAGATAAAAGTAAGCAGGGGCCACCGAGTTATTTGATTTGCAATGGCGATGAAATGGAGCCAGGAACGTTTAAAGACAGGTACTTACTTGAAGGAGTGCCTCATCAACTCATTGAAGCAATGATTATTGCTAGTTATACCATTAGCGCCAATAAAGCCTATTTATTTTTACGTGGTGAATATCATTTAGCTGCCACTCGCTTACAACAGGCGATTGACCAAGCCTACGAAAATAACTGGTTGGGTAAAAACATTCAAGGGACTAATTATCAATTAGATTTATATCTTCATACTAGTGCTGGTCGTTATATTTGTGGTGAAGAAACGGCATTAATTAATGCTTTAGAAGGCAAACGAGCAACCCCTAGAGCTAAGCCGCCATTTCCGCAAGTTAGTGGCTTATTTGGCAAACCAACAGTGGTTAATAATGTCGAAACCTTAAGCAATTTACCCCATATTCTCAAGCATGGTAGTCAGTGGTTTAAAGATTTATCGCCTAACAGTGATCCCGGCACAAAAATGTATGCTGCGTGTGGGCAAGTAAAAAAACCTGGCGTGTGGGAGCTACCTATGGGAGTAACCATTCGGGAATTACTCTATGACTATGCTGGCGGCATGAAAGATGATGTAAACCTAAAAGGTTTATTACCGGGTGGCGCCTCTACTGATTTTCTCGTTGAGCAACATCTTGATACCCCGATGGATTTTGACTCTATTGGCAAAGCGGGTAGCCGTTTAGGTACCGGTGGTTTGATTGTGTTAGGTGACAAACATTGTCCCGTCGCTATGGTGCTTAATTTATTGCGTTTTTTTGCTCAAGAATCTTGCGGTTGGTGCACGCCGTGTCGAGACGGAACGCCATGGGTGGTAGAAATACTAACGCGTATTGAACAAGGTAAAGGCTCACCTGCTGATATGGCGCAGCTAGAAGATTTATGTGATTTTATGTGGTTAGGCAAAACTCATTGTGCCTTAGCTCCGGGGGCAGTAGAGCCGCTAAAAAGTGCCATGCGTTATTTTAAAGATGATTTTGAACAACATATCGAACAAGGTTGCTGTCCTTATAAATCTAATAGCAATGAGCAGCAACTAGCGCAGCAAGAAGTACAAACAAAGTCAGAAAAAAGAGTGATAGAAGGCGTAAGTCAAGAGGGTGAAAATGATGAGTGATGACCTTATCGGCACAGTGCAAAATAATAGAATCACTGTCTATATTGATGATGTACCTTATCTAGTGTCACCTGATAACAACTTGCTTGCTGGCGTTTTATCAAACAAATTAAGACTTCCTTATTTTTGTTGGCACCCTTCGATGGGGTCAGTGGGTGCTTGTCGCCAATGTGCGGTTACCCAGTACATGGACGAAAATGATACCCGTGGTCGACTGATTATGTCATGTATGACTCCCGTCGTTGATGGCATGCGTATTGGATTAATTGACAAAGCTTCAGCTAAATTTCGTCAGCAAGTTATTGCTGCCATGATGACCAATCATCCCCATGATTGTCCTGTTTGCGCAGAAGGCGGTGAGTGCCACTTGCAAGACATGACAGTCATGACGGGACATAGTGCTCGTCAATATCGCGGCGAAAAACGTACCTTTACTAACCAATATTTAGGCGAGTTAGTTGGGCATGAAATGAATCGCTGTATTACTTGTTATCGTTGTGTACGCTTTTATAAAGACTACGCGGGCGGTAAAGATTTTGATGTCTTTGGTTCACGTAATCAGGTGTATTTTGGCAGGCAAAAAGATGGTGTTTTAGAAAGTGCCA
>Ga0209395_1000570_pt1 | contig 53657 bp, 48 predicted proteins | sample GOMGulsemesocosm_3_FD_184635 | JGI IMG/M metagenome (GOLD analysis project Ga0209395, IMG submission 184635) | Methane-oxidizing microbial communities from mesocosms in the Gulf of Mexico - GOM9D Gulf of Mexico (SPAdes) (version 2) | ecosystem: Environmental > Aquatic > Marine > Cold seeps... | reverse complement strand
GACGGCCAAGCGGTTGAGTTCGAAATTGGCGAAGGTCAGAAAGGCCCTTGTGCAAACAAAGTTGTAGCTATCTAAGCTTCATCTTTCGCATGTGAAGCAGCTGGTCGGTTCTGCCGCCACTGCTTTATGCGTAAACTCTCTCTCGTTTTAATTTCTTCTTCGTCATCGCAGTAATTTTTAGCCTATTCAAGGCGACTTCTAAGTACACTCCTAATCAATATCTATACACTCAAGACATTTATCAATACTCTTTTGATGAGCAATATCGCGTTCAAAAAGTACCTCAATACCTGTAATTCTCTCTAGTAAACTGAAGATCAAAGTATCAATATACAGCCTTGTTCAAAATTTAATGATCATGACTGATCTTTTATGAGTACAGTGGGAAGGCCCTTAGATGTCGCGTAAGCGGTTTTGGATTTAGCGACAGACGAATCCCGATAGGTCGCGGGCATCGAGTTAAATATCGACGGTGGCATACTGCGGGCAGTGCTACCACTCCGACAAAGCGTTAATTACTTAATAATAATGCCTTAATATTCATTGAGGCGTTATTATTACTGCAAGTGGTTACATTAGAATTGACCAATAAAACTATCTTTCCCTTTAATAAACTCGACCAGTAGCTGGTTATAATTATCGGGAACCGCATTCTTCACAGATTCTCTTTGCTGCAGTGCTTTACTCCAGCTCGCTACTTTATTCAGCTTCGCCAATGGATTGGATTTGATGAATGAATCTAATACTTCAAAATAGCGAAAGATGGTTGCATATACGGCGTCGATTAAATGGAACTCTGATGAAGAAAAGTAGCGATCATCAGTAAGTAATTCCTCAATGATTGTAAGCCGGTTAGCAATCCCCATCATGCTGGCATTAGCGCAATGAAGGCTTTTATCTTGATAAATTATATTCGCGATCAGATTTAGAATTTCAGTGCCAAATGCAATCCAAGAGCGATGTGTCGCTTTACCAAAGGTATCCGTTGGATAAAGTGAACTCTGTGAAACTTCATCCAAATATTCACAAATCACATTAGAATCAAATAAAAAATTATTATCATTCACCACTAATACGGGTACCTTTCCCGTGGGTGAAATCTTCAGTAACCAGTCGGGCTTATTACTTAGGTCAATATCAGTCCTAGTATGAGGAATCTGCTTCTCTATCATCAGAATCACCACGCGTTGTACATACGGGCAAAGCTGATGGCCAATAATATGGAAAGTATCTTTAGCCATCTTTCTTCTCTGTAGCAGGTGATTTACATGCAGTGAATATTAAGTTTATTGCCATCGAGATCGCGGAAATAAGCGACGTAAAACCCTGCTTTTTGCCGTGGGCCTGGTTTACCTTCATCGGTTGCCCCCAAGGTTATTGCTTGGTTATAGATGGCATCAACTTGTGCTGGGTTTTTAGCCATCAGCGCAATCATCATGCCATTACCGACGGTTGCAGGTTGACCATCAGCCGGAGTATGAATGGCGAACATGGGGGCATTTTCAGCATTAACCCAAGCAATATAGTCATCGGCTTCCATCGCTCTGTTAGCGCCTAAGCTGGTAAATAGCGGATCATAAAAGCTTGCTGAGCGTTCGATGTTATCGGTTCCAACGGTGATGTATCCAATCATTATCTTTAATCCTATTTGTGTTTAAGGCTGCGCTGCTACAGGCAGTGCTTGTCGTTGTGTTGTGTTACTTAGCTAGAATAGGCATTTGCATATTTGAAGGCAATCTGTAAATATGACAACCATATTGTCATTTTTGCAAACGGAAAACTCCCTTGGATTGGAATGCACTGAAGATCTTTTTAGCCATCGCTGAAAAGCAGAATTTAGTCGATGCTGCAGAATCACTTAGCATGAGTCACTCAACGATTTTTAGACGTTTGAATGATTTTGAAGAGCAGGTTGGGCGTTTGTTTGAGCGCTTAAATGGCCGTTATGAATTAACCGAACTTGGGGAAAAGATGTTGATGCACGCTCGCATCATCAGTCACTCGTTCGATGATATTGACCGTCAACTTGCCGGCCAAGATGCTCAGCCAAAAGGCATCGTGAGAATAACCGCACCGAGCAGTTTTTCTTATAATGAATTACCAATGCATTTGGCAAAATTTAATCAACGTTACCCAGAAATTAAATTAGAACTTCTCGTTACTCAGCTCGAATTGAATATGAGTACTCGTCAAGCCGATATCGCATTACGGGTTACGTCGACGCCACCGGAGCATTTGGTGGGCCGAGAAATTCGTCGTATCAAATGGGGTGTTTATGCGAACGCTGATTATATTAATGAATTTGGTAAAGCTGACAGTTTAACAGAGCTAAGCGCGCATAAATTGATTGGCGCTGCAGGATCATTAGCGAATCATCCCACTTTTATCTGGCAAGAAAAAAACTTAGCGAGCACCATTGGCCCACGCACAGATGATTTGGTAGCGATGGCTTGCTTGGCGAATAGTGCACACGGGTTAGCAATTCTACCCGATGATTTGCAGCAAGCTGGGCTGGTACGACTATTCACTTTTGAACCGGCGAAAGAAAATCAATTATGGATATTAACTCACCCCGATCTGCGTAAAGTGGAAAGAATCAAACTGGTGATGAAGTTTTTAACGGAAGCACTTGCCTAAAGAGGCGTGCTTTCAATTCGTTAGAAGTTAAATATTTCCAGCCAACGCATCGGCATGCTTGCTTAAAGCTTCATGTAAGAATCGCACACACACTCTTACCCTCTCGGTAGAAATCAAATCAGGATGATTTACGATCCATGCTGGACTTTTCCTTAGCGGCCCTTGATCTGGAATACGCACCAACGCCTCTTCTTGGTCGGCAATAAAACACATCAAATCAGAAAATCCCAAACCACATTTTACTGCTTGTAAATGCGCCATCGGTTCTGTTACTACATGATGAATCTTGCAGTGGCTAAAGGGCGTATCGCTATTCCAAAAAGCGACGTTCTCTTTGGTAGACCATCCCACCCATTCGGCATCTGTCTCTGGACCAAAAAAGGTATGGTTATCGATGTATTCTTGGGTCGCATACATAGCGCGGGCAAAATCGGGTAGTCGATGGCCAATGAGATGCTCTTCGGGTTCTTTTTGAAAGCGAATAGCGATATCAGCACTGCGCCGAGATAAGTCGGCCTTTTCAAACGTCGCATCAATTTCAATTTCAATATCGGGATACATTGCGGCAAACTCAGCGATGTAAGGCATCGCCAAGGTTTGTGCGATATGTGGAAATATGGAAAGTCTAATCGGCCCGGCAAGAGCAGCATCACGGCCAAAGACCTCTCGTTCCATGCTTAAAATTTCACTCTCGATCCGCTCGGCTCGTGCCACCATCGCTTCACCCACTTCGGTTAAAACAAAGCCTTCTGGGTTGCGCACAAACAACTTTATATCCAGCTGATCTTCCATCGCCTGCAATCGGCGGGATACCGTAGAGCGGCTGCTACCCAATAATTTTGCTGCTGCGTTGATTGATCGCCCACGCAGTATGGCTAGAAATATACGTAGATCGTCCCATTCAAATACTTTCATTACTCATATCTCCAAATTCAATCTTTTATTCCCAATAATAGAGGGTGTCCAAAAGTGGGATTGAGGTGTGCAACTATAGCCAATTACTGTTCATTATTGAATATTTTATATTGGCGAATAGAACCTAATTAACCAACGATCTATCCCGCTCAAATACCCTTTCAGGAGAATTCATGAGAGACAATCTATTTGCTTTAGTCGCTAAACGACCCTTCTTGGTCATACTAGCTTTCTTAGCATTCGCTTTTATAGCCGCATCGGGCGCCCAAAACTTGGTTTTCAAAAGTGATTACCGAATCTTCTTTGATGATGAGAATCCAGAGCTAGTGGCTTATGAGTCCATGCAAAAGATTTACAGTAAGAGTGATAACGTCAGTTTTATTATCGTGCCACCAAAAGATCAGGTAGCAGGGCAGACTGTCTTTACACCTCAGCACTTAGGCGCGCTTAAGAAACTAACCGAACTTAGCTGGCAGGTTCCTTACTCTACCCGTGTCGATTCACTTACTAATTTCCAATATACCTATGCACAAGAAGACGACATGATCGTCGAAGACTTAGTGATGGATGCCGAAGCGCTAACGGTTCTTGATCTCGTACGGATTCAACAAGTCGCGACTCACGAACCTCAGTTAGTCGATAAAATTGTCTCTAAAAGCGGCCATGTTTCTGTCATCGATGTCGCCATCAAATTACCGGGTTTAGATCCTGCTGCAGAAATCCCAGAGGTTGTCAGCCAGGTGCGTCAACTACAGGCTGATTTCGAAGCACAAAACCCGGGTGCGAAAGTTCATCTTTCTGGCATGGTTATGTTGAATAATGCTTTTGCTGAATCGTCGATGGAAGACGGCTCTACATTAATCCCGTTAATGTTTTTAATCGTGATTCTTGCGATTGGTTTTTTATTGAAAACCATCTCAGGTACGTTCGCGACTGTATTGGTGATTGTAATGAGCATCGCCAGTGCGATGGGCTTAGCTGGTTGGATGGGGTTCTTCCTCAGTGGTGCCTCGGCATCAGCGCCGACTATTATTCTGACCCTAGCCGTGGCCGATTGTATCCACGTACTGGCTTCCACCTTTTATGAAATGCGCAACGGTGCTGATAAACATACTGCTATTCGTAAAAGTTTAGAGCTTAACTTTAAGCCGATCTTTTTAACCAGTATTACCACGGCCGTTGGTTTCCTGAGCATGAACTTCTCTGAGATTCCTCCTTATCGTGATCTGGGTAACATCGTGGCGATGGGCGCGGTTTTGGCGTTTGTATTTTCTATTACGATTTTCCCTGCATTATTAACGGTATTGCCGATTCGTGTAAAAGCGCTAGAGCAGAATACGGATGGAAAATCGAGCACACAAAAGAAAGATGTGATGGCCAAGCTAGCCGATTTTGTCATCGCTAAACGCAAGCTGCTATTACCGCTAGTGAGTGCCATCGTGATTGCTTTTACTATGTTTATTCCACAAAACGAAATCAACGATGACTTCGTAAAATACTTTGATGAAACCGTACCGTTCAGAACCGCCACCGACTTTATGCAAGAAAATCTTTCAGGCATGACGATTTTAGAAATGTCGGTTAAATCTGGACAATCGAATGGCATCAATAGCCCTGAGTATTTGAAAGCCGTTGCAGGTCTTGCGGATTGGTTACGTGCACAGCCAGAAACCGATCATGTTAATACCCTTACTGATACCTTAAAGCGTTTGAATAAAAATATGCACGGCGATGATCCAGCTTGGCACAAGCTACCTGATAGCCCTGAGATGACGGCGCAGTACTTATTATTGTACGAAATGTCTCTGCCTTATGGTCTGGATTTGAATACTCAGCTGAATGTAGATAAGTCGTCAACTAAGATGATTGCGACGTTTAAAAACTTAAGCAGTGAAGAGCAAATTCAACTGGGTGATCGAATTAAAACGTGGTTCGCCACCAATGCTCCTCAGTATGAGTTGGATATGGCCAGCCCAAGCTTTATGTTCGCTCACATAGGCCAAAAAAGTATTATGGGTAGTTTGATCGGTACAATTGTCGCGTTAATTGTTATCTCAATCATCCTAGGTTTTGCCCTTAAAAGCTGGCGCTATGGTTTGATCAGCTTATTACCAAACTTATTACCGGCAGCGGTTGCCTTTGGATTCTGGGGCATTATCAACGGCCAAATTGGCATGAGTTTATCGATGGTAATTGGTATGACCTTGGGTATTGTCGTGGATGATACTGTGCACTTCTTAACTAAGTACTTACACGCTCGTCGCAATAACAATAGCAGCCCGACAGAAGCGGTTCATTATGCCTTTGGCCATGTTGGCACAGCATTGTGGATTACGACTTTTGTGCTGGTGGCTGGCTTTACGGTACTCGCGCAATCGACCTTTAAGTTAAATGGTGAGATGGGGTTATTAACTGCGATAACGATTCTAATTGCCTTGATCATTGATTTCTTATTCTTACCGCCGCTATTGATGTTATTGGATAAGAATAAAGCTGAAGAAAAAGTAAGTGAAGATCAGGATTCAGAAGATAAAAACGCTAACGTTAGTGCGGCTTAATAATAGTCAAATATTGTCGATTTATTAAAAAATAGAATTGGAAAAGAATATGTTAAATATAATCAAACGACTCAGTGCAACAGTAGCACTGATACTCGGTAGTCAGCTAACACTGGCGAATCTAGACGTGAACAACACAGAAGACTCTGTACAAAGAGGTTTGGACATTTCACTGAAAACAAAAACCGTTGATCAAGGTTGGCAAGACTTTACTGCCGATATGTTGATGGTTCTTCGAAATGCCCAAGGCCAAGAAAGTGTACGTGAAGTAAAAATGAAATCTCTAGAGCAGCTAGACGACGGGGATAAAAGTCTCACTGTATTTAACAAACCGAAAGACGTAAAGGGAACGTCGTTTTTGAGTTACTCCCATGCTATTGGCGCCGATGATCAGTGGTTGTATCTACCTTCGTTGAAGCGTGTAAAGCGCATTGCTTCGAATAACAAATCGGGTCCTTTTATGGGGTCAGAGTTTTCCTTTGAAGATTTAAGTTCTTTTGAAATTAAAAAATACACTTATAACTACCTTGGTGAAGAGAAACTAAGCGATGCCTTTTTACAAGGCGCTCAAGTTGAACTAGATACTTATAAAGTCGAGCAAATACCCACTGATAAAGCCTCAGGCTATAGTAAGCGTATCGTCTGGATCGACAAGGATGAATATCGTATTGTTAAGGTAGAGTTTTATGATCGTAAAAAATCATTATTAAAGACGTTATCGTATCAAGACTTTAGATTGTATTTAGGTAAGCACTGGCGCGCGAATACTTCCAAGATGGTGAATCACCAGAGTGGCAAAGAAACTGAACTGCAATGGAATAACTATAACTTCCAAACCGGTTTAGCCGAGAGTGACTTCAGTAAGAATGCGTTAAAGCGCCGACGCTAAGCTCTACGAATACTTTATTTTGTTATCGCTATACTCTTGTAATACAGTAAAACTTCTCTAGCATTCATATAACTCTGTATGAATGCTAGCTGAACCGATAAAACATCGAGGCCATTAATGGACTACCCAAGCGCTTTACCCCACGACTTACCTAAGCAAATAGCCGAAGATGTATTTGTCGTTCATGGTTGTGTAAAACCGAGTGCCGTGGTGCGGTTTTCACGTAATATGGCCATTGTGCGTGAAAAAGGTGAGTTAACGCTGATTAACCCCGTGCGCATGGATGATGCTGGCTTAGCTGAGTTAGATAAACTGGGTAAGGTCGCTCACGTCATGCGCCTAGTACCCTCTCACGGTATGGATGATCCTTTTTATGTGGATCGATATCAGGCGGAGTTCTGGTCACTTGAAGATGGTACGATATATAGCAAACCTAAAATCACCCAGCCGCTTATAGAAGGCGGTGCTTTGCCTTTTTCTAATGCTAAGTTATTTGTTTTTAAACACCTACATCAAAGCGAAGCGGCCGTTTTTTTAGAGCCTTCACCGCAAACAGAAGAAGGGCGTGAAAAAGGTTTGTTATTAACCGGCGATGCTGTGCAAAGTTATGCCAGTTATCCGCATACCAATTGGTTGGCTCGACGAGTATTGCCTCTAATAGGGTTCACTCAAGAAACCATCATTCCTAAAATGTGGTTAAAGATGGCGGTGGAAAATCAAGAGGGCATTAAAGACGATTTGAAGCGCTTACTAGAATTGAATTTTGATCAATTGCTAGCAGCGCATGGAACGTTTGTAGAAAAGGGCGCTAAAGCAGAAGTTCAGAGCGCCTTCGATACTAAGTTTGGCTAGCGTAACTTTAGTGCAAGTAGCTTAATTCCGTCCCGCCATCACGCCACCATCAATATCCCAAATAGCGCCAGTTACCCAGCTGGTATCATCACTCAATAGAAAGGTGATGGTGCTGGCAATATCCTGTGCTTGGCCAATGCGACCAATGGGATGAAAATCATTAAAGCCGGCCAAGGCTTCATCCATTTCGCTAGGATCAATAAACGCTTCATAGATCGGTGTTTTCACGACTGCAGGCGCAACAGCGTTCACGCGAATATTAAACTCAGCAAGCTCCATTGCCATATGCTGAGTCAGTGCATGCAGGCCGGCCTTGGCCATTGAATACGCCGATGAAGGCGTCGCTTTAATCGCCTGATGACCCCACATAGAACCAATATTCACAATATTACCGCCTTGCTTATGACCGATCATGTTCTGCGCGACGGCTTGTGAAATAACAAAGGTGGCTTTGTTCAATTCTAGATAAGTATCGTAGTCATCAGTGCTGTGTTCGATAAAAGGTTTAGGGCTGAAGTAACCTGCTGCGTTCACCAAATAACTGATCTCTGTCTCGGTGCTATTAATCAACGCTAACAACTTTTTCACACTCTCGCTGTTATAAAGGTTGGTTTGAAAACCACTTACTTTATTACTCGTAGTCAGCGCTTCTAACTCTGTTACTGCACGCTTCAGTTTATCTTCATTATTACCGACAACGATAACATCAAGATTATTCTCTAGCAGACGCTTGGCTGTTTCGAAGCCCATGCCGCTGGTGCCACCAATAATTAATGCCGTGCCCGTATGATTGAAATTCATTGTCTTTTCCTAATGTGATTGCTCGTATCTTTATGTGTACGAAGTTTGATTGAACTTGTCGTTAACTAAATAGTGAGGCTATATTACGAGGGGATCGAGGCCGAAAAAAGTACGTACAAACGGGTTAGGTAGGAACTTATTGGTACATCTTTATGAATTACTTAACAAAATTAATATAAGAAATTATTATTATAATAATTTTGGCATATAGTTTGTGACGAACAGCCATTGAAAGTGTAATCTTGCTGTAATATTAATGTGCTAAGAATTCTCCGTTAAAAATCATCCTGTAGGTTGTTATGAGTAGTGAAGAAAGCAGTGAGATAAAAAAAGAAGTGAAAATATTTTCACGCGTGAGTGGCCCTGGTAGATGTGCAGCCATGGTTGAAACCATTGTCGGCTGTAAATGGTCATTGACGGTTTATCAATTGTTGGCCAACGATATTAATCGTCCCGGTGAGATGATGAGGTCGGTGGAAGGTTTAAGCACAAAAGTTTTGAATCAATGCCTGCGTAAGAATGTTGATTTTGGTATTCTTAAAAAAACGGCCTATCCTGAAATTCCTCCTCGAGTAGAATATCAAGTAACAGAATTTGGACAGAAATTCATGGTGATTATGGATTCGTTACAGAGCCTGCAAGTAGAGATAGAAGCAGATTTAGAAGAAAGTGGGGAAGATAATGTGGAAGAAAATATCGATGAAAGTTAGGCAAAGCTAAATAATGAGTTAAGCACCTTAATGGGTGTATGCTACGCGTCAGATGAAATTACAATAAATAGGTGAAAATAAGGGGGATCGTTACAGATAATGTTTCAATATTCACGTCAGTAGTTATCAAACGTTCTTTCTCGCTAACTGCAAAGCCGCAAACAAGGAAAACCCCATACTTACGGCCCTTACGAGCAGAATCCGTTTTATACTGAAGTCGATTTAGCGTCTATTACTGCTAAAATTTCAGTCGAAACTTAGCAGTAAATGGAACTATGTCATCTGCTTAATACATCAAGAGGTTGTAATTTTCTTATAAAGATGGGATTGTCTCACTTTGTAAATACGGCTTTGCCACTTAGCTAAGAATTCCGCTATTAAAAATCGGGATTTTGTTGCCTTTTTGCACTAGTATTTATTAAATCTTTGTATTCGAATCGGTGAATTTGAGTACAAATTATATATTTCACCAACAATTAAGAGTAAATAGCATGAGTAAAGGTATCGTTAAGTGGTTCAATGCCGATAAAGGTTTCGGTTTTATTACTCCAGAAGATGGCAGCAAGGATCTTTTTGTACACCATTCAGAAATCCAAGCTGGTGGCGGTTACGCTACTTTGAATGACGGCCAAGCGGTTGAATTCGAAATTGGCGAAGGTCAGAAAGGCCCTTGCGCGAATAAAGTTGTAGCTATCTAAGCTTCATCTTTTTTGCATATGAAGCAGTTGCTCGGCTTTGCCGACGACTGCTTTGTTTATTTCTTCTTTTCTTCTTTTTTTAACCCCCTCTCTGATACTTCTTAAACACGACCTCTCTTTTAAAGTAGGCAAGTCCGCGAATATTATTCGAACTATACCTTCTCGTTAGAAGACGACTGATGTGCATCACAGCTTCGCTTTGCATTTCTTTGGCCGAGCAGAAATACAGTAAAGGGCACACAGTAAGTTAATAAAGCAGGAAACCAACGCAGTTCTGCGGTCGAAAATAAAGCATCATACTGATTGATCAGCAATAATACCGTTCCGACCACTAAGGCGACCTTTAGGGCTGAAAAGTACACAGATAATCTCTTTTGCATGCTCAAATCCTTTGTTTAGAGGGCAGGTTAGGCTTGTTCAAGTTCACTGGCATAAGAGCGCAAGAAATGGATGATATCGCGCGACTCATACAACCATGTGGTTTTGCCTTCTGCCAAATCAATACGCAAACAAGGCACTTGGGCGCTGCCACCTTGTTTAATTAATTCGGTACGATATTGCGGCTGGCGTTGAACATTGCGCAGCTCTACCTCAAGCCCTGTTTGCTTTAGCGCTTTTAACGTAACTTGGCAGAATGGGCAGCTATCGTAGTAGTACAATGAGAGTGTTTGAATCTGACTTGTTGCTGCTGATTTATTCGTCATAATGATCGGCTCTAGGCAATGATTTTCTATCTTGATGAATGATCAAGTGTGTAGGCTGCTTATTATGCGAGTTTGGTCAGAAAACAATAGGTTGAAATGTCGCGAGCTTTTGTCATTTTGTCGGCGGACTGCTCTGCTAAGCTAACGGAGCGATATTAGATAAAACCAGAGCCGCTCACGTATTAGGAATCTTAAATGGAAAATGAACACGCAGTAGAGGTCACCGATACGTTAGCGGATGTGCTTAGAACTATTCGTTTAAGCGGCAGTGCCTATTTTTGTTCTGATTTCACCTCACCTTGGGGTATGGATATTGCCGCAGGCCCGCAGGGATTATTTCATGTCATTGTTAATGGCAGCTGTTACGTACAGCTGGATAATAGTGACGCAGTGATCCATTTGCAGCAGGGGGATATTGTGGCCTTTCCTACTGGTGGGGCTCATTGGATCAGTGATGATGAAAAGAGTCCGCGCTTACCCGGTGCAGAAGTCGTTGAAAAAATTCTAGCGGGTGATAATCCCTTTATCAGTTCAGTAAAAACCAATACCGTATTGTGTGGATCATTTGCTTATGACCAATCCATTAAGCATCCATTTTTAAATGACCTTCCTTGCTTCATTCATATTGAAGCTAGCCAGACACCTGAGCTGGAATGGTTGCGAGACCTTGTGAAAGTCTTATCGAATGAAGCGAGAAATCCAAGTCCCGGCTCAAGTCTCATCGTCGATCGATTAACCGAAATATTGTTCATCCAACTGATGCGTCATTACATGCAAAATAGTATAAGGGATATGGGCTACATGGCGGCGCTTAACGATGCACAAATAGGCAAGGCGTTAAACCTGATTCATGGTGAGCAAGAGGCGGTATTGACGGTTGAGCGACTGGCAGACGCGGTGGCATTATCACGCACCGCCTTCAGTGAGAAATTCTCTAAAATGGTCGGTATTCCGGCTAAAAGCTATTTACTAAATTGGCGGATGCAGCGGGCCAAAATGCATCTACAAGACAATAATACCAAGATGGTGACGGTTGCCGAAAATGCAGGCTACGCCTCGGAAGCTTCCTTCAGTAAGGCGTTTAAACGTTTCTTCTCGTTAACACCTGGACAGTTTAGGAAGAAATAACACTCTGATTTAATCTACTTTGAATTAAACATTCAAATGCGCTGGTGGATCAACTCAACTAATAGATTTAACCGATTAAGTGAAACTGACTGTCCATACCCAAGTTACGGGTCGGAATTATTTTTTGATATGCTTCAGAGGCATACCAATTAACCGCACTCTCTTTGTCAGGAAACTGAATCACTACCTTAGTTTGAAAAGCCGAATCACCGTGCAAAGTTTCAATCGGACCTTTGGCCAAAAACTCACCTGAAAAAGGCACGAGTGTTTCCGCAGCTAGGGCACTGTAAGTGCTCAACTGCTCTTTATCGATCGGGGTTAAATCTACAATAATTAATGCGCTCATGGGGTAACTCTCTCTTATGTATTAGTTTGTTAGCTTGCTTGTTAGTGTTGACACAGCTTATGAGAATGATGAAAATACGACAATAGGCAGAAATTGAACTGATTATTTTGTTTTATGCACAATCAATGACTGTGAATAATCAAGGGTGCGAAGATAGATGGCGATGAACAATATAAAGATGCTACCGGCGCTATTAGCCTTTGCCGAAGTGGCTAAGCAAGAGTCTTTTACCCTAGCGGCTAAGCATCTGGGTATGAGTAAATCGGCGATAAGTCAGCAGATAAAGCGTTTAGAAGAGCATATTGGTCAGCAATTGCTTTCTCGCCATACCCGTGGCATGTCGCTAACCGCTGCTGGGGAAAAGTTGCTGCAACGCAGTGAGCTATTACAAGATCAGGTGAATCTGGCGTTTGAAGAGCTTAATAGCAGCAAAGAAACCCCATCGGGAATTTTTGCTTTAACCATTCCCCACTCCTGCGAAAGAGATATCGTTATTCCTGCGCTCAACCAACTGTGTATCGAATTTCCATTAATCGAACCTAAGTTAGTCGTTACCGACGAGTCACGAGATTTAATCCAAGATAATTTAGATGTAGCCTTGTATACAGGCGAATTAAAAGACAGTAGTTATCGTGCTTTACCGGTCGGTAATGTCGGCGAGATAATTTGTGCGAGTCCAGCCTATATTCAAAAGCATGGGCTGATAAAAAATCTGGATGAATTAGCCAAGCAGCGTTGGATCGCAGCCCCTTGGCAAAACGAGTCTTTAAGTCTTTATAAAAACTCAAAGCTATCCGATAAGGTTGTACTCGATGTGCATTTTTGTGCCCATACCAATACCTTGCCTACAGTCTTGGAAATGGTCATTAATGATATGGGAGTTGCACTGTTACCAGAATTTGTTTTACATAATGCGTTGGCGAATGGGCAAGTACTAAGAGTATTTTCCACGCATCAAGGTCGGCAGTGGCCTTTTTATATGGTGCATAGATTTCAAGGTGAGAAGCCAATTCATATCACGCGTTTCTACCAGTTAATAAAACATTATTTTGCCAAGGCCAGTGCTAAATATTAGTAGAATTATATGTCAGAGCAATTTAAATAATAGAGCTTTTTAATAAACCAAAAGATAGAATCGCCCTAACAAGCCGGTATGGAATGTACTCCATCAGTCATCGCCTAGGAATTAAATAGCTTCGTTATTTGCATGGGCATCGGCGATAACTTTATCTTCGCTTTCCTATACCGCTGCTATCAATAATGGTCAAATATTTTCTGCGTCATGATATTTATCCCACTAGTCTTTGCTAAATTTGAACAAGACTGCAATACAATCACAGCCTTATACCTTAATTATAGATACGGTAGACCCAAAACATCACAGGATTTGTTGGATATGCCAGCATTATGTTATGCCAAATTCGATCATCCTGACACCTGGCATTACAGTGATAAAGACAATCTGCCTGCCAAAAAAAGGTGACTTCACGGATGAGCGCAACTAACGGCGATGCATTGGTGGAAGCTGCAGTAGCGGGTTTGGGGATCCTCTGTGAGCCCAGCCTCACTAAGACTGATCCCTATACAGGAATGTTTGTGCTTGAATTTTGTTGTTTAAAAAATGGCGCCGATTAATAAGCCCAAACCAGAACACAGCAGCAGTCCCTTACAAGCCGACATGAAATGCGCTTCACTAATTTTCGGCTGTAAACGATATCCTAACCACACACCAATAAGGCTGACTGGCAATAAGATAATAGCGATCACAAATAGTGGGGGGATAGGTAAATCAGTAACTGGCAAGTCAGATTGCCACTGACCTGTTAAGCCATAAGGAATTATCTTAATCAAATTCATCATTGCAAAGAATACAGCCGCGGTCGCCAACCAATCATATTTTGGTAATTGTCGCGTAGCCAAATAAATATTAATCGGTGGTCCACCAGAATGCAGTAGGGTACTGGTCAGCCCAGAAACAGCCCCCCAAATAAACCCTGCGTAAGGTAAGCGGCCCAATATAGGCGTTAGCTTTTTCCACACAGCAAATACAATGCAAAAAAGTCCCAGTAAAAGCTGTAACAAACTACTCGGTAATTCACCTAATAAATAACCACCGGCGATGATGCCGATTAATGCTGCAGGCGCGATCATTTTTATTTCTTGCCAGCGTACCGAGCGCCAATAGTAGTGCAGCGATTTAGCATCCATCACAATCAGTAGCGGTAACATTAAAGCGGCCGCTATTGGTACAGGAAGTACCAGAGATAATAGCGGCACAGCAATAACCCCCGCACCGCCCGCAAACCCCGATTTAGAAATACCGGTTAAAAGCACCCCGATAATAGCCAGTCCCCAAAATACTAAGCTAGTCGTTAATAATGGGCTGGTTAAAAATACGGTTAGGTCTTCAGTTGTATTCATCGGGGTATTATCTCACTTATTTCGTCGGCAATTATTTCGATGGCAGTTCAAACCAGAGTGCAGTCAAACCATTATCGCCAGCAGTAATCGTCAGCTGATCTTTAATTATGCCAAGACCATCACCAGGTCTTAATGCATTCTTCCCATGCAATACCGGCTGATCCGTAACGGCATGGCCTTCAATAATATGCAGATACCCCACTTCTTTCTGAGAGCTCGGCTTTTGCGCAATCAGCTCATAGCTTTCCCCAGCTTTTAGTTGCAAGCGAGAAAGGGAAGCATCTTGCTGAATGGTAAGACTACCGTCGCGGCCATCAGGAGTCACCAACGGTGTCATTGTCGAGGACTGCTTGATGGGCATCTGCTCATAACTCGGCTTTATGCCTTTTACATTCGGGCTGATCCAAATTTGCAGAAGTTTCAACGGTTCGGTTTTAGAGGCATTAAATTCCGAATGCATAACTCCAGTGCCCGCACTCATTTTTTGCACGTCGCCCGCAGGCACAACAAATTGGTTTCCCATGCTGTCTTTGTGCTCAATCGATCCCGATATAATATAAGAGATAATCTCCATATCGCGATGACCATGCATACCGAAGCCGGCACCCGGCGCGATGGTGTCATCATTGATGACTCTTAGCGTAGAGATGCCCATATGGTCGGGATCGTAATAATCGCCAAACGAAAAAGTATGGTGGGTGTTTAACCAACCTAAGTTAACTTTGCCACGCGCATCAGCGGCTCGATAATAAAACATGATAGCTCCTACACTGGATAAAAATTATTGCTAATTCGTTGGTTATACTTTTGCCAAATGGTCACGACCATGAGGCAGATTAAAATCTTGCTCAGGTCCTAATGGAATTACCCCAGTAGGATTAATCGTTAAGTGGCTCGCGTAATAGTGTGTTTTGATATGTTCAAAGTTCACCGTTCCGGAAACCCCAGGCACTTGATACAGCTCGCGTACATAACCACTAATCGCAGGATAACTGGCGAGCATCTTTTTATTGGTTTTAAAGTGACCAAAATACACCGCATCAAAACGAATCAAGGTAGTAAACAAACGCCAATCTGCTTCGGTTAATGTTTGTCCGACTAGATAACGTTGGTTAGATAGCAAGTTCTCTACCCAGTCCAGTGCATCAAATAACTGATGGAAAGCGCTTTCATAAGCTTCTTGTGTCGTCGCAAAACCAGAACGGTAAACACCATTATTAATGCTGTCATACACACGATCATTAACTGCATGAATCGAATCATGCAATTCCGCTGGGTAATAATCATCGGTATTGTTGGTGAGATGATTAAAGGCAGAATTAAACATGCGAATAATTTCAGACGACTCATTACTGACAATTGTTTTTGTCTTTTTATCCCATAATACGGGAACTGTAACGCGACCTTCGTAATTGCTGTCTGCTTTTAAATAAAGCTCATAAGCGTACTTAAAATCGTATAAAGGATCAGGTTCAGAAGCAGAGAACTCCCAACCGTTTTCCAACATAACGGCATCGACAACGGTGACATCAATATACTCTTGCAGGTTTTTCAATTTGCGAAAAATCAGTGTGCGGTGTGCCCAAGGACAAGCCAAAGAAACATATAAATGGTAACGACCTTTCTCCGCTTTAAAGCCAGCCTCGCCACTTGGGCCTGCTTCGCCATCAGCGGTTAACCAGCTTCTAAAGCGGCTGTCTTGACGACGGAATTCCCCGCCACTGTTTTTTGTGTCGTACCACTGATCAACCCATTGACCGTTTTGTATTAAACCCATGATCTTTTACCTTAATGTTTGTTGTAAAAAAAGCGACTGCTGTGAGTCGCATTTACTTAGCACAGCGGTTTAGTTGAATCTGATTACCGCTGTGTTGGCTGCACTGGCTGAAGTGATCTATTTTGATAAAAAGGCTTTATCAATACTTGCACTGCCAGCGCCTCGAATAACCAAAGTTGCGCTAATAACCAATAACGCTAGGGCAAACTCATATCCATTTGTCACCATGAAAAAGCCATTCTCAAGATGAACCGTAATAATTGCCACAAGCATAGTGATCGCTAATATCAAGGCTGCAGGACGAACCAAAAGGCCAACGACAAGTAGCAAACCGGCAAAGAATTCAGCGCCGCCCGCTAGGCCAGCCATCAAAATACCCGGAGCCAAACCGATTGATTCCATCCAACCTGCGGTACCTTCTAAGCCATAACCACCGAACCAGCCAAATAATTTCTGGCTGCCGTGTGCGGCGAAAGTGAGACCTGCGCCAATACGAATAGGTAAAGTATCTAAACCAGCGGTGGTAGTCGTAAGGGTCTTTAATAAAGCTTTCATAATGTTCTTCCTAGTATTTGTTTAAGTGCTTAGTTAGCGGCTCTGCTAACTGTTCTTGAGTTGATGTATTCATAATAGAGAGAAAATTAAATCCCAATAAGGGGCAATATCTGTTTAGAATGATCTAAATATTAGAACAATGCTGGCGGGCCCATGACAAGCAGGAATCCAATCACTATTGAGGTGTTAGAGACCTTAGATGCTATTGATAGGCGCGGAAGCTATGCAAAAGCGTCTGAAGAGCTGAATAAAGCGACGTCAGCCGTTTCCTACGCCGTACAGAAGCTAGAAGAGCAGTTGGATATCGCCTTGTTTCAGCGCCAAGGGCGTCGCTCAGTACTAACACCGGCTGGACAATTGATACTGCAAGAAGGGCGCAAGATTCTGCTAGCCACCTCTCATTTAGCCAATACCGCCAAAGAAGTCGCTACAGGTTGGGAGCCTAAGATACGAATAGCGGCGGAGTCGACGTTAAATTCCACAGTATTGTTTGAGGTCTTGGCAGACTTTCTGACAGAGCACGAAAATGTAGAAATAGACTTATTAGAAAGCGTGCTTAATGGCGGTTGGGAAGCCCTTGATCAAGATCGGGTAGAGCTGCTTGTCGGCGTACCAGGGCCTGTGCCATTACAGAAAGGCTTTCGGGCAATACCCATAGGCGACAGCGATCTAATTCCAGTTATTGCAGCGTCACATAAACACGCCTCGCTAGCACACGATACTAAAGCACTCATCGAGATACTGCCTAAGCTAAGACGCATTATTACCCATGATACTTCGATGCTGGAAATCTCCCGCAGTGCAGGACTCAGTAGCGCAGGAAAAACATTTTATGTGCAGAATATGGATCAAAAAATTGAAGCCATATTGGCGGGTATTGGTATTGGCCACTTGCCACGTAAGCGAATACAGCGACATTTAGAGTGTGGTGAGTTGAAAGAACTTAAGCTTGCTAATGTTAATAATCATGAATACTTTATGGCTTGGAAAATTAGTAACAAAGGCAAAGGCTTGCAGGCATTAACGCAATTGCTGACAGCCGAAAAGTGGTAGTTATGAATAAAGAATATACGCTTCGAATTGATCGCGTCCTTCAGTATATAGAAGCCAATCTGACTAAAAAAATATCGTTAACGGAAGTCGCAGAGGTCAGCCATTTTTCGGCCTTTCACTTTCATCGTATCTTTACCGGCATAATCGGTGAGACCGTTAATGATTACATTGCTAGGCGTAAACTCGAATGTGCGGTCAATTTACTGATCTTCAAAAAGGATCTATCCATTACCCAAGTCGCTTATGATAGTGGTTTCTCGTCGAGCGCTAACTTTTCAAAAGCGGTGAAACTGCATTTTGGTTTCAGTCCCTCAGAAATAAGAAATCCTGAAAAAATAAAAGATAGCAAGATTGGAAAGATTTCTAGCAAGTACGGAAAAGATTTCAATCCCTCTGATTTGTATCCTAATCGCATCACTAATGACGTGATTAATGATACAAAATTAGGGAATGCCAATATGAATATTGAAGTAAGAGAGATGAGTAGCCAGCGAGTATGCACTTTTGCATCACAGGGCGGTTATGCGCCTGAAGCAATCTATGGTGCTTGGGATAAACTAATAGACTGGGCGACAAATCATGGCATAAACCCAGAGCAGCAAAAACGTTTTGCCTTTGCCTATGATAATCCAGTCGTTACCCCCATTGACAAATGTCGTTATGACGCCTCTATCGTTATCGCGAGCGATATGCCAGTGAACTTACCCTTTAAGGCATCTGAGATACCAGCAGGTAAGTATGCCGTACTTTATTATAAAGGAAGTCCAGAGGAGACTCTGAAAGCTCAGCTAAGCATCTATTCTGATTGGCTTCCTAATAGTGGCTTTGAACCTGACGACTTTCCCATGCTAGAAAATTATCTGAATGATGTTCGCGCGGATGGATTTCTTGAAATGGAAATATATGTGAAGTTGAAGAACCTTTAAAATCAGTCTGTAGCAAGGGGCACTCCTTGCTCAGCCCACAACCTCAGCAATAAATTTTATTGATTCTATTTATGAACTAGCTTAATGCAGGGTCACGCTTCTGCATAAATCTATGCCAGGGGCTTCATGCTCAATTATTTTTAGTAAGCTGTTGCATCTTTTATCTAGACACTCGTTATTCAACAGTTGAATAGAGTAGAATGATAAATGAAATAATAACGGCTATTTTATAAAAGGAATTCAAATGGTTAAGCAACTCAATGGCATAGGAATGATGCTAGCGTGCCTGTTTATTATTTCAGGCTGTGGCGGCAGTAACGGTAACGATGCTAAAAAAACGCCTCCTGACAATGGCGCTGTTGATGATATTTATCAAACATTAAAAGCGGATACACAAGCCTTAGTCGAGCAGAGTCTGCAGGAGTTAGTAGGCCTAGATTGCACGACAGAACAAGCCACTTCACCACAGTGCGAAAGAGTTAAACTGAGCTTTAGTGATGGCGAGTATCAGCCGCAAAAAAGTGCTGACGATCAAACTATCTTATTCGTCGATTCCGGTGCTGAATTTATGGCTACCATTACCCGACGCAGCCGAGTAAAGGCAATGTTTCATGCTCCAGAAGGCCAGCTTTTACCTTATGATCCGGAGATAGAGTTACCAGCATATCAGCTAACGATACTGCAACGCTTTGATCAATTGACCGAGTTTGTACATGCCGGTTGGTTAGAATTCTTAGGCAGTCGCATGCGGGCTATTGGTGATGACGCTATTGTTGGCCACGGCTTGATACCTTTTTCTATTCTTAGTGAGCATATTCCACAGGCCAGCTTTGTCTATTTATCGATACCAAAGATCCTAGACAGCCGCACAGATTTATTATGTTCATTGAATTTTAATGGCCTTCGAGATCACTCTGCACAACTGGCTCAACAGATTAAAAGCGATATTATCGAACAGTATGGTATTGATTACATCGCATGGTCAGGAGGGGACTCAACTTCTGTTATTAGCCAACAATGGAGCCAGCATTGTCCAGAACAAGCGCAACCCAGTTTGCCTGAGTTACGCGAATTAGAGAATAGCCTGCGCCCTTATTATGAGGTTCTATTTAATTCACCGGGAATACTAGCGGTGCAATCGGCTGGGGTTAACGTAACTGAAGAAACTCATGTGTTGGATTCAGACGGCAGTTTTAGCAATCGAATTCGTGTCGGCTATTATCAGACACTGGATTCTAACTTGCCTATCGATGGCATAATCGGTACGCAACAGCCACCACTTCTGCCTAATGAAATGCAGACATCGCGTAATTATATCGACCTGTTTATTAACTTTGGTTTTACCGGCTCGGGCCGAATAGCCCCGTATAATGATAGCCCGGCAATGCAAACGGGCGCGCTAGGGATGAGTTATTTTCCGTTAAATAGTGCAACAACATCATGGGTCGCCCCTCTTGCTTTGCCTTGGGCGATTATGATCAAGAATAGCGAGTTTCCCGACCAGCCAATGGACAATGTGGTTATAGCCAACATTAAGGAACTCATGACCCCTATGGGTTGTGAGCATCATGCTGAAGATGAGGGCCGTTGCAAAGTGCAGGACCCCGCTTGGTACAAACAGCATGAACTGGCGCGATTAAAGTATCTTCAATAATTAGGGATGCTAAGCTCGTGAGTATGTTAATTAATTTTAAGGAATTCTATGTTTATTGCCATTAGTCTCCATATCTTAGCGGCCACAATCTGGGTTGGCGGAATGTTCTTCGCTTATTCCTTTTTAAGGCCAGTCGCGGCCAGTGTATTAGAGCCGCCGTTAAGATTAACCGTTTGGGTGGGAGTATTTTCTAAGTTTTTTAATTGGGTTTGGTTATCCATTATTTTATTGATTACGACGGGACATTATATGGCCGCTCAATTGGGTGGCTTAGCGAATGTGGGTAAGCACGTTCATATTATGATGTTATTGGGTTACATAATGACGGGCATATTTGCGCATGTTTATTTCGCACCTTTTAAACGTTTAAAGGCTGCAGTGGCTTTAGAAGATTGGCCGACTGCAGGCAATAATTTGAATGTTATTCGAAAGATGGTTTTGCTGAATTTAGTGCTGGGATTGATAACTATCTTTATCGCATCAGCGGGTCGCTATCTATAGTCAGCTCACTTCGGCTGAGGCTAACGATTCAGTAAGTTTCATTATGCGACTTCTTCATTGGATGGTTGATTAAAGCTGAGACTTTCGCCATCGGCAGGAACAAAAAAACGATCTTGCCAGCCTCTAGCGTTAACTTCTGATAGAATGGATTCACGAGTTACAGGGCAATGATCCAGTGACTCAAGGTGATTAGCGATCAGCTGGCCTTTAGCAATCTCTCCTAATTCGATAGATTCAGATAACCCCATAATGATCTCGCCTCCTAGATCAAAATTCGCCCCCCCAGCCGGTAATACAATCGTATCTGGCTGGGTTCGAATAACAAATTCTTTAACGTCTTTGGTTAAAATAGTATCCCCGGTTATATAAAGGCTTGGCTCTTTAGGTAGCTGTATGTGGTAGCCATAACCATGGGCCATCATTTTTCCAATGAGACCTTCACCGTGTAAACAAGGGACCAATTCAATTGAACCACTTAGAAAAGCGTTCTTTGTTGACGACTCGAGAGGATGGACATCTAAGCCTTTCTTTTTAAGAAACTCTAAGTCTTGTATTGAGCAGTAAATAGGAATGTTATTTTCTCTAAGCCATTTAGTAGCCTTGCGATCTAAATGATCGAAATGTCCTTTTTGACAGTGAGTGATCAGGCAACAAGTGATACGGCCTTTTAACTCATCCATATTAGAAGGCAGTTCAACCAGCGGATTTCTACGTCTTGATGTGGTTGCATATTTAAGCGAAGGAATAGCGCCCTTGGGTGCAAGCATAGGATCGACCAAAATACCTTGTGGCTTACCTTCAACCAAGGTTTCAATCAGTAGGGTGGCATTTCTAATTTGTGTAATTTTCATGACTCGGCCTCAAATTGTATGAACGAGATACATTGTATGAAGGAAGTAGATTTTCTTTTATGGCTATATTTGACATAAAGCATACAATTTAAGCCAGTTAGGCAATGTAACGGGGCCGACCCAAGAGCCTTGCATCAAGAGATAGTGAAGATGAAGATTGGATTACTGGTATACCCAGGTTGTGTTGTGTCGGGTTTATTTGCCTTCGCCGAGTTATTGGAGGTGGCCAATAAGCGTGCAGGTAAAATTCTGTTTGATACGCAATGGCTAGGAATTGACGGCAAAGAGGTCGAGATTTCAACTGGTAATAAAACGCCAGTCACGACCATAAAGGTAGAAGGGACTCTGTTAAATACACCAATAGACGCTTTGCTTATTCCGGGTTTTTGGACAAGTCATCAGCGTCATGTAGAGCAGGCTACTGGTACTTATCAACCTCTAATATCAGCTTTAAAAAAGTTGCCTGCGACTACGCAAGTTTGGGGTTATTGCAGCGCAATATGTCTGATGGCAGCTTCAGGTCGTCTCAATCAACAACGCGCGACGGCTACTTGGTGGTTGGCTGATTTTTTACAAAATAATTATCCTGATGTGAGTTGGAGTTTTAGTCAGACCACTATTTTTGACGGCCAAAATAGAACCGCATCCGGATTAAATGGTTATTTACCTATTGCCCAGGCATTGATAGAAGAGCAGTGTGGCCAAGATGTATTGCGAGATATTATTGAGCTCATGATTATTCCTAAACCTGAAAAATCAGCTCAACCATTTACTCAAATAAAATTGATAAAGTTAGATGATAAGCTACTAAGGGAGATTTATATCTGGGTTGAAAGAGCCCCTGCTACGGAACTGACTATTTCGGAATTAGCTAAGCATCTTAATCAAACAGAACGAACACTCGCCCGTAAAGTTAAGCAAGCCACTGATTTATCATTAGCCAGTTTTATGCGACTGATTAAACTTCATCAGGCCAGCGAGTTACTGATATACAGTCACACCCCCATAAACCTTATAAGTAATACACTCGGCTTTTCGGATGATGCTGCTTTTCGACGTACCTTTAAAAAGGTTTCTTCATATACACCTGGTGAATACCGACAAGCATTTCAGCGATAGAGGAATTTAAAATAGATATCATTTTAAAACTACAGGTAATGAGAACCACACCTATGATTAACCGTTTGAGTTAGGCAATTATTCTATTGATAGCTAGCGAATACTTAAGGAATCAAACTCTCTTCAGTAGAGGTTAGTTTTTTAAGTTTCCGCTGAACCTTCTGTGCTCTTATTAACCTCTCTTGTATCCTGATATCTGTAGGCGTTAATCTGAGTGCTTGCTGCCATTGAATGACCGCAAGAGAAATATTTCCGTTTCGATATTGCTTTGATGCAATTTCGTCTAGTTTATGCGAGTGCTCGATGCAGTTGTTCTTTGCCTCATTCAATGCCCTTTCAACTTCAGCACCATGAAAAGGCTCATGGGATAATATCTCTTGAATATTCAATATGGTTTCGAAATCCTGTTTAGAAATAGCGAGATACAACTGTTTTATCAGCGAATTTCGACGTTCATTTATCGCAATATTGTTCTGATCACTGAGACCTGCATTAATAGCTTGTGTGATTTCCCCTGTTTTTAATTCTCGATCGAGCTTAATGGCTTTTTCATAGGATTTCTGAGCATTTTTGTAGTCTTTCACAAAGAGTGCTTGAGTCGATAGCTGCAAAAGTTTTTCAGCTAATCTCTGTTTCTGACTCATCAGATTATTGTTCTGAGGGAACCAACGGGTTTTGTTGTGATGTATACGATTAGATAGGTCTTGCTGAATAAATTGAATATCTAATAGCTCAGCTTCTAATAAAGCCTGTTGAGTATTGATTAGTCGCTCTTCTTCAAATTGTGCATTATCAATCAGTAAATTTAGTTTGGTAAAAGAAGCTGAATTTGGTTGCTTAGACTTCAGTTGCTTTAAGGTATCTCGAGCCTGGCCCCATTTCTGTTGTTCGACCAGTAGATTGATTTTTTGAGTTTGTTTTCTACGTTGCTTTCCAGCCAGCTTTTTTACCTTTAACAATAATTTTTGGTCAATAGGTATGTTAGCGGATATTTGCACGATGGCTTTTTGATAATCATGATTTTCAATTAGCTGCTCTGTGCTAGTGTACCAAAAATTATTTGGGTTACTGGCACAGGCACTAAGTAATGCAGAGCAACATAAAATACAAAGAATAGTGGTGCGCTTAAACATACTCTTGCATCGCCTTTAGTTCGTTTTCTTGCTGCATAAGCATACGATTGAACTTAGCTGCAAGGCCAGTCACGTTGAAACAGTTAATCGGGTGGGTTTTCCCTTTGAGGTTAAATCTTTCACTAGGCTCAGTTACCAATAAGGAATCACATGCACGATGCTGATATACGCTTTCACTAATCATCAATTTATTTGGACTGGCTAAATCACACAAGCGTGCAGCGACATTGACGGTATCGCCACTAATAGTAAATTGCATACGTTCTGGATCACCGATTGCTCCGGCTAACATATCGCCGCAGTGCAAACCTAGCCTGAAATGCAATTCGGGAAGATTATTTGTAATGCGTTGTTGGTTCAAAGCTTTGCTTAAGCGTATAAATAATTGCGCCGCACATATCGCATTAATACTGTGTTTAGGATTATTAGCATGAACGCCAAAAGTAAGCATCGCACCATCACCAATGTAGTTGTCGACACTGCCCCAATAAATCTTACTCACCTGATGCAAAAGTGAATAATATTGATTGAGTATATCAGCAATTCTTTCGGGGCTTTGGCTCTCACTTAACTGAGTGAAGCCAACAATATCGACAAAAAGTACCGAACCATTAACACTCTTTAAGGGTTTTTTATGCTGCTTCAAATCAGATAAAATATCTTTGGCAATATCCTTTGAAATAAAAGCGTTGAATTTGTGCTCAATAGATTCTTTATCACGCAAGCCTTGTAACATATGCTCAAAACTTTTAACTAAATCCCCCACTTCATTATTATTAACATTCGGTAAAGTAGGGTAGAGGTTCCCTTTTGCGACTTGCCGGGTCGTGATTTGCAGCTGCTTTAAAGAGTGGGTTAATTTTTTAGCAATAAATATACTGCTGCCAATGGCCAGTAACACAATCCCTATTAGAATAAGTCCTAATGCGCGCAAAGTTTTGGTGAGAGAGTCACTGATGGCACTGTTATCAAGGCTAAGTAGAATCGTGCCTGCTTTTACATCATGAAAGATAATACTGGCTTGATAGTCGCTGCGGGATTTATTTCCCTCAGTATGACTTTTCAATGCCTTTCCTAATGTCGGTGCTAATGCTAATACTACAGTATTATTTCTCTCATCCTGAATAGACATTGAGATAATATTATCACTGGTACGAACAAGGTTTTCGAGCATGGCAGACAGTGCCATATTGTCATCTGCCATTAACATCTCAGCGGCACTGTTAGCAGCCTGTTGAGTAATCGTATTGGCGAAGGTATCAATTTGCTTTTGCATTAAATCATTGAAGTTTAATTGCAAATAACCCCACAGTGCCCCAGTCGAAAGACATAGCACGAGTGTCATGGCCAATAGCATTTGCCAAAACAAAGGAAAGCGGATTTTTCTCAAATTGAATGAGCTAATAGAAGATATAGGGTTTTTCATTATTCTAGGAGTTTGTCCTAACGAACATAAGGCGTAAAGTCGGTATATTTCATGGGTTTACTTAAAAGGAGGCCATTGGACGCCTAATAAAAGAAAGGGTCTTCCCCTATTCAAGTGGATCATTAGTATTTTCCCTCTCAAGTTAGTATCCTAAGTAACTTTATTTAGCTAAGTTTATTGCCATGGATGAACTCTCTCTTTACGAACATATTCTATCTATTTCTGCTCCTTGGTTTGTTGAGCATATTGAGCTTGATAAGCCAACAAATACGGTTCACGTTTATGTTCAATATGATTCTGATACATCACCAGAATGCCCTTGCTGCTCTCGCCAAGTCACCCGCTATGACTCACGTAAACGCAGCTGGCGTCATTTAGATACATGTCAGCTTCAAACAATTGTTCATTGTGATGTTCCTAGATCTGACTGCGCTGAGCATGGCGCATTATTGGTTGAAGTTCCTTGGGCTGAAAAAGGTGGTCGCTATACACTTATGTTTGAAGCTCTAGTCATAGATTGGCTTAAAGAAGCCAGCATAAATGCTGTTAGCAGAAGGCTCTCTGTTAGCTGGAATGCAATTGATGGCATTATGCAGCGAGCAGTTAAGCGAGGCCTAGATCGACGTCCAGACATGGATACCTCTCATCTTGCTGTTGATGAAGTAAATCGGAAAAAAGGTCATAAATACATGACCATTATTTCAAATGATCAAGGTTATGTTTTAGATGTTCAAGAAGGCAAAGGAAAAGAAGGTTTATCGCTCTATTTTAAGGGTTTATCGCTATTAACTCGTACAAATATAAAGACGATCAGCATGGATCTTAGCCCTGCCTTCAGGGCTGTAGCTCTTGAGTACATACCAGATGCTAAGAATAAAATTTGCTTCGATAAATTCCATATCGCGCAAGACCTGAATAAAGCCGTAGACGCAGTAAGAAAAAGTGAGATTAAGGATATAGATAACAAATGGCGTCAGCCTTTGCACCTATCTCGATTTGCATGGCTAAGAAATGAGAAAACGCTGACGGTAAAGCATAAAGAAAAAATAAATAGTTTATTAACGATTGCTGTGAAAACTGCAAGAGCCTGGGCCATTCGCCAATATGCGATGACGCTTTGGGATTATAAATATGCAAAGTCTGCGATGAAAGCTTGGGCTAAATGGTATAGCTGGGCAATTAGAAGTCGCTTAACTCCAATAGTGACGATGGCCAAGTCAATCAAGAGACATTTATGGGGAATTATTAATGCGATCATTTATAACAAATCTAATGGAGGCGCAGAAAGTATTAATGCGAAAATTAAAACATTGAAAGTCAGAGCTAAAGGCTTTAGATCAGTAGAGCGTTTTAAAGTAGCTATATTATTTCACCTCGGAGGGCTGGATCTAAAACCGCACCCACACTAACTGGGGAAGACCCAAAAGAAAACATCTATGAAGCATGACTCATCTACAAGAAAATTCTGCGATTAAAAAATCAATAAAGCACCGTACCTTACGCGACAAGTAGCGACGGTGTGGGTAAATCGCAAATAAACCAAATTCCAAGGTACGATACTCTGGCAGGATTTCTTCTAGGCGACCATCATCCAAAGCATCCTGCACAATAAAGCGCGGGATCATACCGATACCACCACCGGCTAGGGCAATCTCTTTAACCGCTCTCGGACTGTTCGCCATACTGCGCGAGCTGACTTCAACCGACGTCGTTATATTGTTAGGGCAGATAATCGGCCAGTGCTTTCCAACGCGAAAATTGCTGTCGATAATGCAATCATGCTTGGCCAATTTTTCCGCCAACTCTTCTGGTGTCTTTGGGCGACCTCGTGACTGTATATAGTCAGGTGATGCGCACAAAGCCAATGGCAAAGTCTGAATGTGCTTAGCGATTAAACTGGAATCATCGACACCGCCAATACGAATCACCACATCAATACCCTCTTCGAGCATATCAATCATCTTATCGCTTAACTGTAGATCGACCCCAATATCGGGATACTGTTGTAAGAACTTGGGGATAAGCGGTGCCAGAGACATTTCACCAAAGGTTACCGGCACACTAATACGCAGCAAGCCGCGCGGGCTAGATTGCTCACCGGTAACGCTATCGACCATTTCCTCAAACTCTTCCAATAACGGCAGTGCCTGGTCGTAATAGCGTTGCCCAGCCTCGGTCAGTGCTAAACGGCGGGTAGAGCGATTCAGCAACCGCACTCCCAGCGAGTCTTCCACTTCACCGATGTATTTGCTCACCAGCGCTTTCGACATGCCTAAGCGCTCGCTCGCCGCCGTAAAGGAACCCGTCTCAACCACTGCCACAACTGTTTTGATGCCGTCTAATGTATCCATGGTGCTAAGCCTATCATTTCTACCGAGCCATTATCAACGCAGTGTTGACAATCATTCAATGCTAGAGGGGTTTTTCAACATGGCGTTTATCTGGATACTCATTCCATCAACCGAGCAAACAGAAACAAACGAACCTTTAATAGCAAACAAGCGGAGAGTAACCATGAAAAACCATCCAGCACTTAAAAGCGAACCTATTAAATTAGAGCTTAAAGCGAAACTGAAAACCCTAACGGCCGCCGTTGCCAGCATCGTGGCTTTATCAGGCGCCATGATCGATACCGCTGCAGCAAACCCAGCAGTTGTTGCATCGGCAGTTATCTCAACATCGGTTAGCGAATATCAAACGCATTTCAAAACGATCAAGGTCAGCGGCCAAGACATCTTCTATCGCGAAGCCGGCGCTAAAGATGCACCGACCATCGTGTTATTACACGGCTTCCCAACGTCGTCGCACATGTACCGCAACTTGATTCCTAAGTTGGCTGAAAAATACCACGTGATCGCGCCTGATTACCCAGGCTTTGGTAACAGCTCTATGCCAGCGGTCGATGAGTTTGAATACAGCTTTGATAACTTAGCAAAAATCACCGAAACCTTTTTAAACAAAGTCGGTGTTGAAGAATACTCATTGTACCTAATGGATTATGGCGCGCCGGTTGGTTTTAGAATTGCAGCGAAGCACCCAGAACGAGTTCAAGGGTTAATCATTCAAAACGGTAATGCCTACGACGAAGGTTTACGAGATTTCTGGAAGCCGATTAAAGCGTACTGGATAGATAAAACAGCGGCTAACGGAAAAGTGCTAGCCGACAATCTATTAACCATCGGTGCAACGAAGTGGCAATATACCAATGGCGCGCGTAATGCTGAGACGATTAGCCCTGACAACTGGACAGTAGACCAAGCGAAACTGGATCGCCCAGGTAACCAAGCGATTCAACTAGAACTGTTCTACTCATACGGAACTAACCCAGCGCTATACCCTGAATGGCAGAAGTATTTCAGAACGCACCAGCCACCAACGTTATTGGTATGGGGTAAAGGCGATTACATATTCCCAGAAGAAGGCGCACACCCATACAAGCGTGATCTGAACAACTTGGATTTCCATATCCTAGATACGGGGCACTTTGCACTAGAAGAAGATGGTGACGTGATTGCTGAGCACATTAATAACTTCATGGAGAAGAAAGTGGTTCCTACGCTTTAGTCTTTACCATAACTACAAACGGCTGGGCAGCCGTTTGTAGTTTGCTAATCTCCTCCGAGCAAGGATAATAGCCATCTAATTATTTCTAACTGTTCTTCACTATGCGCCTAGACAAATTCATCTGTAAAAGCACCGACTTAACCAAGCCCGAAGCAATCCAGCGCATACAGGCCGGCGACGTGATCGTTAATGGCATTGCTAGTGGACAGGGCGAAATAATCGAATCAACCCAAGTTCACGAAAACAATACTATTACCCTCAGTGGAAAAACTCTAAAGCCACGCCCATTCTGCTACATCCTTATGCACAAACCCACAGGTACTATCTGTTCAAATACCGATGGGGATTATCCTTCTTTATTTAATGCGCTAGAAAACGATTCGAATATAGAAAGGGTTTCTGAACTGCACATCGCAGGTCGCTTAGATGTCGATACCACAGGCTTAGTATTAATCACCGATGACGGGCGCTGGACCTACAACATTACTCGCCCCGACAAACAGTGTAATAAAACCTATCGGGTGGGCTTATCTTATGGCATTCCTGATGACGCAGTCGAAGGGCTGGTGGCTCGTTTTAAGCACGGTATACAACTTCAAGGCGAACAGCAGCTCACCTTACCGGCGACATTAGAAGTACTCGCTTCAGGTTCAGACTCATATTCAGAAAGCAGCGAAAGCAAAGAAGTACTGCTAACCATTACCGAAGGTAAATACCATCAGGTCAAGCGCATGTTCGCAGCGGTAGGGAATCGAGTACAGACTTTGCACCGTGAAAAAATTGGAGGCATCCAACTCGATGTCGAAGAAGGGAAATGGCGATACTTAACGGCAAATGAAATTCAGCTATTTACTGAATAAATCATTTACCGATTAAGCGACTTACTTTAAAAGCCCAATTGCTTAAAAAGCGAGGGTTGTGTTTAGCGCTTTCTTCTAATGAACATGCCCGCCAGTATTAATAACCAAGCAAAGCCAAATGATCCGCCACCACTAGATGATGTAGCAGGCTCTTGTACTACCAGCTCAACAATAACCGCTGTTTCTTTATCAGTATTCTGTGCCGTAATCGTAACGTTAAACGTTCCGCTTAAAGTAGTAATGCCGGTAATTAAGTTGCTAGCAGAGCCAAAGCTTAAACCTTCAGGTAAACCACTAACCGCAAGGATTACATTGTTATCACTGGTTATTCCACTGATGTCGATACTAATGGTTTGCCCTGTCGTAATATTTAACGCTTCAGTGATGCTACTGGTATTTAAGCTTGGTGCATTCATAGTCACATAAAGTTCTAGCGTATCATCAACAGATGAATCGAAGCTGACAACACTCACGGTAACTTCACTGGCGCCTGTTGCTGTAGCAATACCAGAGATAATATTTGTCTCGGCATTAAAAGAGATACCGCTGGGTAATCCACTAACCGTTATAACTGAATCATTACTACTAGTGATGGCATTAAGGTCAATGCTAAATGCTTCACCAATATTTAATGTCAGTACGCCAGTCGCTTGAGAAATATCCATCGCAACGTTAGCAATACGCTCTACCGCCCCTATATCTAAAATGCCCACTTCACGAGATACACCGCGCTGATCGGTAGCAGATAAATTAGCCGTGGCTGGATTTCCCGTTTCTAATAATGGACTACCCACTAGAGGAATATGGGTATAAGTTGGGCCGCCATTGTCGGCTAACGCACTGATGTTAAGTAGTGATTCATCACCGTCAATTACCGATTGAACTGGAGTATTGGCATAGGTAGGGTCAGTTGAGAAATTTAGGTCGCCATTATTATCTCCCACCCAGCTGTGTTCTACGCTGTTAAAAACACCTGACAAATTCATATAACCTGAGTTCGCTGTATTTTGCGCAATGACGGTATTCTGAATTTCAATTATCTGGTTAGCGCCACTGTGATAAATTCCACCGCCTTGGTAGCTTGCAGTGTTATTCACTATTGTGGAGGAATCGACGAGTAAGTTTAACAGGGTTCCTGGTGACGTAGAGCTGTCATCAAAATAGATAGCGCCGCCGTGGTTTCCTGTCGTGGTATTACCCGACAGAGTGCTTTGGCTAATCGAAAAATTACCGCTGGCACTGCCACTATTAGTCACATATAAACCAGCGCCATTATGGCCGCCTGTATTGCCAGAAATTGTACTTCTATTAATGCTAACTTCGGTTCCCGTATAGTTATTGGTAATACTAATACCAGCACCTTGGTTGTTACTGCTATTACCACTGATACTACTATCTTCAATGGTCACTGAAGTCGTAGCGCCAGCACTAATCTTTATTGCACCACCGGAACTGGCCGCTGTATTTTCAGCAAAGGTGGAGTCGGATATTTTTATTTCCGCAGAATAATCAATGGCAGCATATAAACCGCCACCGCTCCCTGTTGATTGGTTGTTTCTGATATCTGATTTATCAATTAATAGGGTGGAGGCGATGCTACTGTTATTAAACCTGATGCCGGAATAATTGGCGTTTGTGATCGTGCTATTGCGTACCACAGTGTCATGAGCGTCATCCACAAGGATGCCTGAATTATTAATATTGCTAATAAGTACATCATCGACTGTTAAGTCAGCGTCTTGTTGGTATATGCCATTATTGTCAGAACCTGAGACGGTTAAATGAGATATGTGTAGATCGCCCGAAGTTGCGTGAATCACATTCCCTGAAGTAGCGCTAATGTTTAGGCTGTCTCTACCATGACCAACAATATTTAAGTCTTTTGAAATAATGGTGGCTGCGTCTAGGGTAATGCGGGTGACATCACTAGCGAAGTCTATTTGTGAACAGTCAGCATCAGCATTGGCCAGAATAATGGCCGCGGTTAATGTGCCGACAGTGGCATCACCTAAGTTGCTAGTCACAGTAAATGTACTTGCTGGAGTACACATAGCACCATCGCCAAAAGCGAAGACAGGCTGGGCGCCAAGCCCGGCAATAGCCGCGACGATAGCCAAGGCCATAGGGGATTTTGGGGTATTCAATATCAAATGTTTCTTATTAGACTGCATGGCTGCTCCAGCGGGAATAGATCAAAATAAGGCAAAAGCACTATAACAGAGAACATAGATTAAATAATGACCAGGTCGCCATGTTTACCCTATAGAAGTGCTTGATCATGATGGTAGGCGACAAGTGAGTGAACTTTAGGCAATGAGTATCGCTTTGTCTGAAATGCCCCTATTATGGCTGTCTATCTACCTGTAGCAACGACATAACCAAGACCCATCTATCAAAGACCCATCTATCAAAGACCTATGAGAGTTCGTATGAGCCGTGACAACCCTGCAGAATCAAAGAAAATTGATAATCATGTATTTTTGATGGGGCGTCCGCCTATGTCGGAATTTTTGGGGGTGGTTAGCTCACAGGTAAATTACGACTCCTCCCACATCTCTCAACTAGCAGATGATTGGCGTGCGGCGAATAAACGAATATCAGACATGCAGCAAAGCCAAGCTAATGCCGCAGATAATCCAGCTTATCAAGATGTACCTGACGAACTTAAAGCATTAGCCGATCAAGCTTTAGGGGATGAAATATTTCAACGCTCTTTTAATGTCGTGAAACCCGTCGTGCGCATGGTTCAGTTAGATACCTTGGTGGTATCGCAAAAACATATTAATCTAAATTATGTTGAACAATTAAAAGCGCAGTTGGGAGATAATCCAACGGCAGAAGAGATTTTTAAAACCTGCATTCCAATAGAGCATCCGATGCCAGAAATATCGGCATCACGAGTGAGCGCTAATTCCTTTGTATTCGTATCAGATTCAGCAGACTTACGAGTATTAGATTCGACGTTATTAAGACCCAGCCAGATTGAAAATTATAATACCAGCGGCCCTATAGCCGCCGTGCTAGGACTGGCCGTGGGAACAGGGTCAAACTGTTTAAACGCCATCTTTGTCAATGGCCGTATGGTTTTAAATAATGGCAGTCATCGTGCTTATGCTTTACGTTCAATGGGAATAACACACGCCCCCTGTATCGTTCAGCCCGTTACCAGTAAAGATGAATTGGATATTGTGGCGATGGCAGAGTTTTTACAAAACCCTGCCGCCTTTATTGAAGCACCGCGACCAGCGATGCTAAGAGATTATTTTGATCGCGAGTTAATTAAAATATTACCGGTGCAGCGCAAGAGACGACAAATAAAAATCAGCTATACCATCGAGACGATGGATGTGCCGGACTTTTGAATACATCACATATTCACATTCGTAATCACACCTAAAGCCGTATCATGCAGGCTACTAACATACAGTTTATCACCCACTTCTAATGCACCCGTGGTATGACCATAAATACCCAGCGGGTCTTGTAAGTTAAACACAACATCACCGGCATCATTGATCGCAATAACATGACCATAGTGTTGCGCTTTAGGGCGTAAAAACTCAGGTAAGCGCTGAATAACTTTGCGCAATCGCGGAGAGTCCGACAGCATATCCAGCGGCTTACTACGTGGGCTGACTAATCCAAGCCAATACAAACCATTACTGCCCCTAGCGATGTTATCCGGAAAGCTGGGTAGATTATCGATCACGACGTCTAGGTGTCCACGCTGCTCGCCATTAAGTGCTAAGCGTATAACTCGATAGCTACCGGTTTCATTAAACAAAACGGATTGCTCGTCATTACTCAGCGTTACACCATTAGCAAAATTAATACCCTGTGCTAATACGGTTGAGGTTTTAGTTTTTGGATTGTATTCAATGATACGGCCATGGCCACCATGCTCGTTTATATCGAGTAGGCTAGCACCGTAAGTTCCGTATTCTTTTGCATGAAATTTCGCAGAAGCATCCGAGAAATAAATATTACCATTACTCGCAATATCGACATCATCCGCATAATTAACTGCAACTCCTTCTACGGTATCAACCAGCGTTGTGATATCGCCTTCAGGAGAAATGCTTAACAAACCTTTGAACGCATCGGCGACTAACAAGTTACCGTATTGATCAAATTCAATACCCAGCGGGCGACCACCGGTATTAACCCAAGGTTGAATCTGTCCTGTTGAATCCAAAAATTTAATATCACCGCTTAACAATGCGAAATATACATTACCGTCTTTACCTAGGGCCAAATCTTCAGGGCCAATGTCACCCTTTAATTCAATACGATTGATTTGGCTAAGTTGCTGGTTTGTAGAAAAGTCACCGCTATAACCTGGGTTGGCAGGCGCATGCCATGCAACAGGGTCAACCGCGACAGGCCAAAATGCGAGATAGCCTGTTAATACAAGGACAAGGCTGGCCGTTGTTTTTTTTATCACATGTTTCATTGCATACGATCCTTTATTTTTATTGTGTATTCCATAACGTAACACTTTTTGAAGGTAAGCAAAGCCTTGAAATAAAAAACAAAAAAAGCACACGATCCGTTTAAGGAAGGCGTGCATATTTATCAACATAGTACGCGGTATTTGTAGATTATAGGAAAAGATTATAAAGTTTTTCTATATTGATAGCTTTGACCCGATAATATCCCATCACCACTAATCATCAAGGCTAAATTCAGCTCTACTGCACCACAGGAAGCCAAAACCAAAGGAAAAATGAAATCAGACATCCTTGGGGAAATGCTGAATATAGCCTAGCAGTGACATGTCTACACTGATACATAATCTTTATAATACTACTTCGTACGACATTTACCCGAGGTGTTTTTAGCCAACAGATTATTTATTAAGATAAGCGCTATACTATAATTTTAGAGTTCGAATCACCTTTAATCTATTAAAGTATGCGTAACACTGTATTTCCTATATGACGAGATAATATTTACATGAGTACAAAATTAATCAGATAAGAGGGTATGTATGCCGGTAGCAACATGGAATAGAAACACTTAGGATTGTCACTTGCTTCCAAGTTATCACGATCTTTCAGAAGCAATAATTATAACTGATTTTACCTCGGTGCAGGTAAGCTATTAGCAAGCCCCACGTGAATTCATTTTATTGAGGTGCGTAGGCTTACTTCTTAATACATGAAAGTGTTAAATCAAACTTGAGCACTTCATTTTATTCATTCCCAGGGCCTCTCCTCTTTGGATTTTTTGTATTTTATAAGATGAAGCACCAAAGTCTTTGATAATTATATCGGCTGCTATTTCGGGTTCAGAGTTACCACACATGAATATGTCAAACGCTGCATACTCATGCTCTGGCCAAGTATGCACACTGATATGAGATTCAGATAAGCATGCTACACCAGTCACACCATTAGTTGGGGGGAACGTGTGCAATGTCATATTAAGCAAGGTTGCCTGACATCGGTCGATACATTTACGTAGAATAGTCTCTACATAGTCGGGGTCGTCTAGATTTTCAGCACCATAAATATCAACAATAACATGTAGTCCAGCAAACTCTTTACCGTTGCGCTCCATTAATCCATTACTTTTCGACTTGACTGCGCTATCCATAAAATGCCTATCCATATTACTCATACTGTTAAATTAATTATTATAACAAATGCTAACTCTTGCGTATATTCGACATTTTGATAATTAAATCATAATTATTAGTAATTACTTAATGGTGTTAATTCTCACAAATTACTTTAAAGAATTGCTTTTTGTTAAAAGTATAATTAATATCCCGCCTCTCTGATTAAAAGGACGTTCTGAGTTGTCACATAAATTATCTCGCCAAGTTAAAGTCGGTTTGGTTGTCGTTGCTGCATGCTTACTAATTTACATCTCATTTTACTTCATCAATGATTTTCAGATTAGCTCTGAGCAGGAGGAGCTGTATCAGAATTTTCTTGAGCATGGGCAAGTGATAGATCAATGGCTAAGTGAAGCTGAATTGTCAAATCAAGAAGCCGAAATTAGAAGTCAGCAACTGTTGGATTCAGATGTAGAGCTGATAAACGAAATGAATGATATGGATTCGAAATTGGGCATTACCTCAGATGAATTCAACAATGAATACCCAGGGATTGGTGCTGAATAATGAGATTTTTAAATAATATGCTTAGCTATCTGTTTTTATTATTAGTTGTTATTTCGGCTAAAGCTTATGCAATCGAAAGTCCAATAGTTGAAGATATAATTGGCGATGCGGCGAACACTCAAGGAGAGTTGACGTATTCTATCCCACTGATTCTCCCCAAAACACTTCATGGCATTCAGCCGAATGTAGTACTTAGCTACAACCAAAGTCGTGGTCTGTCAAATGTCGGGGTTGGTTTTAGCCTGGCCTTAACAGAAAAGATTGGGCGGTGCTCACCGAAGAAATTATCGCACGGTAATGTAGGAGGTGTTGAAGTTGGTGAGCACTCTATATATTGCCTTGGTGGCAACGTGTTAGTTAAGCAAGCAGATGGTAGTTATCGAAAGTATTTAGATGACAACACCAAAATAATTATTAATAGTGGCTCCCATTCAAAACCTAGTGAATGGGAGGTTTATGATCAACAAGGCTTTAAATACACTTATGGATTTGAAGCAGGTTTTAGTGAAATCACCCGTTCCTGGTTATTAACTAAAAAACAAGATATTTTTTCTAATGAAGTTGCATATGAATATGGTAACAGCCAGGAATTAAAGAAAATTCGATACCCAGGCTACGTTCTTGATATTGACTATAACGATGAAGATAAAAAACCTCAAGTATACGCCGGTGGGAAAATTATTGATCAGATTGGGCCGATTAGTCACTTTAAAATCAGTACTGAAAATGATGTATTCTTATATGAGTATGTTTTTGGTTATGAAAGTACAACAGGCTATAAAACCGTAGTTTCGGATCGATTAAGTACTCTAAAGCGTTGCTATTCTGAAAACGAAGCAAACTGTACTGATCCTAAGAAGTTTAAGTATAGAGAGTACATTGAGCCAAACAATGAGCTGGCAATGGCTGATGACCGTACGGTTGTTATAACTGATTCTGAATTAGATGCCAGTAAGTTTTCTGGCAATGACGGTTTATTTCTAGGAATATCTCCAGTAGATCTTGATGATGACGGAGTTGATGAATTTTGTTTCTATAGTAAGGCAGACCAGCTTCTTTGCCGTAGTGGGGCAGCCGATAGCGCTAGCCTTAAGATTTATGCTTCAGGTTTCGGTTATTCAGAAAATGGGCTTAATAAATTTCTTCGTTCTATCTCTGGTGAAGAGGCTGAACACTTTAAAAGACTTAACTTCGTTGATTTGAATGATGACAATAAAGAAGATCTATGTCTTGTTGTTGGAAAAGAAGTTCGCTGTGCATTGTATGATGAGATGTCTCAGATTTTTGGTAAGGTAACAACCTGGAAGACAGGCGTGAATGCTGATAACTACTACCAGTTTACTGATGTTACTAAAGATGGAATAGTCGACTTTTGTAGTGTTCAGCCAGGTAAGCGAACTCTTAATTGTTATCAAAACAATGGCACCGGATTCGGTAAAACAGTTGTTAGCTTTGATGCAAATCTTGATAGTAATCGATCATATAGTTATCAAGATGGAACTGTCATGCAAGGGCGCGGCAATCTTGTTCCAAGAATCAGAGATGGAAAATACCGAGTACTATCACCTCAAATAATCGATATAACGGCTGATGGTATCCTTGATCTTTGTCTGGAGAAAGGTGGAAAAGTCCAATGTCACATTGGATTCTATGATGCAGGAATTAATAAATTCTCCGAGCGCATATTTGGTTCAGAAAGTGCTATTTATTTATCCATACCTGACGCTGACGAAAAATCTTCAGCCAACACTAAAAAAGATGCTAATAACGATGTGAGCCTAGGCTTCAGGTTTGTAGATGTTAACGGTGATGCCCTTCTTGATTACTGCTATTACTCAGACAATAGTTATCAGTGTGCATTTAATAACGAAGAAGGCTTTGTAGATACAAAAACCGTTCTTAGTTTTAGTAGCGACCTCAATAATGAAAGTATTGACGCACTTCTGAGTGGTATTCATATCGCTGATATCAATGGAGATGGATATCAAGATTTATGTAGCCAGTACAATACAGGGCAATACTGTGCTTACAATAAGGGAGGCTCTTTTTATAATTTAGAAAGGCGACTTGGATTTGTGGTTGATAGTGATGTTCATCTGCAAAAGGTTAAGGTTTTTGATAATTGGCTACGTGCAAGGTTTAATGAGTCAACCAAACACTATTTCTTTTCTTCGGTGAGTGTCTACTCCGCACCTCTTTTTGCAAACGATTTAAACTCAGATGAGAAAGGCGAGTTTTGCACCAGGACAGTTAATGGTATGGAGTGCTATTCTAACCATCATGCCCAACCCGTCTCATTGCTAACCGAAGTGGAATCTCCGCTAGGAGCAAAAACATTAATTGAGTATTCATCTGCTTCGTCAAAAGATATTTACACTGCAACTGATGATAAATCTATTACGCCTAAATCACTACTTGTTGATACTATTCAAGTTGATAGTGGAGTGGATGATCAGTCAGGAAATCCAATTTACAATCATGTTGAGTACAGATACTTTGATCTGAGTTACGATGAAAAGTCGGGTAAAACTTTATTTTCAGAAATAGAACGATTTGATAAATCGGCTAATCGTAAAATGATCTCGCAGTTTTATACTGTCGGAGAGTTAGCGGGACAGGAACGCCGTATATCAGATTATAATAATGATATTCTCATCTCGCAAAGAGTGAATAATATAGCAGTGTCTGACGTATTAGGCAGTGTATCTAAAAGAGTTAATACCCTGTCAACAGAGTCGACTGAGTATGATCCGGTTTCAAAACAAGTTCTGCGTACAGCTATTACTGAGTACAAGAGCGTTGATGAACTTGGTTATCCCAAGATAACAGTTGTCACTACCCAGCAAAACGCAATTACCAATACAATAACCACAACGTCAGACTTCAGGCACAATCTGAATAACTGGATATTGGCGAAGCCAACCAATATTGTAGTTACGCATAACCTTACAAGCACACCTGAAATCACTAAAACCGTAAGCTTCGATTATTTTGATAACGGTACTCTCAAATATGAGGTGATTGAACCTGACTCAGACATGAAACTTAAGACTGCATATCAATACTACGATGATGGAACGGTTAAAAACACAACGGTAACCGGTAAAGTTGACGCCACAGAGACCCAGTCGAGAACACTACAATATGAATACAACGCTATTGGTCAGCTATTAAATGGGACTAATGAATTAGATCAAACATCAAAGCAAGTCTATCATGCTCGTTGTGGCGGAGTTGAGTATCAATATGATATAGCGAACAGGTTAATCGCCACGAACCACTATGATGATGCATGCCGTGTTAGACGAACGGATATGCAAGATGGTAGCTGGAGTGAGGTTAAAGTTGAGTGGCTATCTACAGTCGAAGAAAATAAGTCCTCATTAGTCAGCACTGCTCACTCAAATGCCGTTTACAGTGTTACAAAAACATCTTCTAATGGCTCTGAAACTATCTCCTACTTTGACCGTACAGGAAGAGAGATCAAGTCATCAAATCTGATATCAAAGAATGACTCTGACACAACAAAAGCAATTATTTATAAGAACTACAATCAGCACGGACAAATCGAAGCTGTTTCTCGTCCTGTTCGCTCCGAGAGTACCTCAGAAATGATACCCGAATGGATTGTTAATAGTTATGATGATTTAGGCCGTGCCAGTACTATCACAGATATTTCACTTGATAGAAGTATTCGGGTAGCGACCACAACCTATGACCGCTTCACTATCACAACGGCATTTGATGATTTCGAAAAGTCCGTGACTTCTAATATCCTAGGAAAAACCCAATCTATATCAGAAGATGATAAAACAGTTGCCCATACCTATTATAGTGACGGTTTGTTGGCAACAACTCATCATATGGGTGAGAAGACTATTGATATTACTTATGACGACCGTGGGCATAAGAAATCTATGATTGATTCCGCCAGTGGCACTTGGTCATATAAATATAATGCATTCGGTGAATTATTCTGGCAACAGGATGCGGAAAAAAATGTTACCACTATCGATTACGATGTACTTGGACGAAAAAAAGCAGAGCATTTACCGGAGGGGACTTTGTCTTGGAACTACTACAGCTCAGGTAATGGCATCGGCCACCTTCATAAAGAGGTCGGTTTAGAAAATGAACGAGTTTTCACTTATGATGAAAAAGGACGCGTGGATACCCTCACATTAAAAATTGATGGCCGAGAGATCGTTACTAAACAAAAGTATGATGCCATTGGTCGAAATGACCAGGTGGTGTTGAACTCAGCGGGAAGTATGCAAACCCCCTTGTATAAGGGATATAATCAAGGTGGTAAATTACAATCCTATTCTATGCCTGCATCTGCGTTAAAATCTTTTGATTTTAACGGATTAGAAGATGACCTCACTATAACGTTGGGTCGTATCAAAGATCTAGATGCACTAATTAATGCAGCGCTGGATAGAGTAACAGTTCATGAAAATCGTGCCTTAATGTTTTCAGCCAAAGCGGATATGTATGAAAAAAGCTTAGGCGGTGCTAATCAACTAATAAAAAGCCTGCGTAGAAAAGCAGTAGAGCATTCCAAGGAAGCCACTGCGAATTATAACGTATGGAAAGATTATGTGAAAAAATCTAATGGCTTTTCAGGCAATTATGCTGTTCGCCGCTTTACCTATCAAGGGCTGAAGGGCAATACTCATAAGTTTAGCTACAAAGGGGGTTGTGCGAAAAAAGTAAGAAAATTAGGGATTTTTGTTCGTTGCTCCCGCTATCACTATTACGATATTAACTTGGAGAAATTTGAATTTAACCAGCTGTCTACTGGGACTAAAAATCAGAAAGTATGTCGTGAGAATTGGAGCGACTTTCGTATTAGTACTGGTAAAAGTGGTATGCGAATTAATCCCAAATACTCTCGTGGTAAATACATAAGATCTACAACTAAGCGCGTAAAATATCGTTATGGGAAAACAGGATATCGATATAAGAATGAAACTACCAAAATCTACGAGTGGTGTAAAACAAAAGAATATTTGCCAAAAGATCTATATCTGGAAATGGCCAATAACTATAAAGTACTCTACGATAAAAAGAAAAAATATATAGCCTATGCAAAAAAGTCAGAAACTGAGCTGGCTAAACTCATTAAGAAGCGTCGCAATGGTCAGTGGTACATTAATGGCATACCTACAACAGACTATAAAGGTGAAAGACCTAAAGGAAGTACTACTACTAAGAGTGTAGCAATTAATAACGGAGGACGTTTTAAAGAAGTTAGTGATAACTACAGAGCTTCAAACCTTAGTCAGTTAATGGCTCATTATAAAAGTCAGTTTGATCATTACTCCTCTCTTGCAAGCAAGGAGTCAGGAAGTACTGATTCAGAAAATGATGGTCTGGCCAAATTACGTCAGCAAAAGACTACAAAAAGAGAAGAATACGACGTCTTACTCAGGAATGTACAGAAACTTGGCTCACTTAATCAACTAAAGTCTTTAGCTGAGAATCAAGCGGAACTGATTAATTCCGATGCTAAGTTGGTTGTTTGGTCTGCGCTGAATTGGCATACGGATGGTCGTTTAAAAGACGAGATTTATGGTAACGGCTTGCGCACTATTCGCGAGTTTGATCACGCTACTGGTGGCTTAAATTCGATCACAACACAAAATGCCGACAATAATGTGCTAGCTAATATCAACTATGAGTTTAATGCCAGAGGCTATGTCAAATCCATAGAAGACAGCATTAGTGGATATACTGATACCTTTAATTATGATGGCGATATGCTGGATGATTGGTCTCGAGATGGTCATGGAAAAAGCTATGGCTATGATTATCAGTATGATGATTTAGACAACCTAACGCACAAACAATCGGATACAGAGCTCAACAGTTTTGCTGATATTAATAAACCTTATCAGGTCACCAATCACAAAAGTCAGGCGGTCGGTTATGACAAAAAGGGCTTCGTTACTTCTGCTAAAGGGGCAACTTATGATTGGAACAGTTATGGCAAATCCGAGCGTATTGTAGCGAATGGCAAAGTCACCACCTTTGATTACGACGCAGGAAAAAGCCGAGTAAAGCGGGTTGATAGCAGTGGCACAACCTACTACGTAATGCCTGGATATGAGCAGGTCGTTAAAAATAATGGCGATATAGTTCATCGGATTCATATACGCAATGGTTACGAAACAGTAGCGACGATGGAGCGGTATGAATACGCAACTGATGGCGATGCCTCTCGCCCTGTTGATTTTGCCTCTTATTATCACAGAGATATGCTAGGTTCGGGGGTTCTGGTAACGGGCTCTAAAGCGGAGATCCTCAACCGCAAAGGCTATACTCCTTATGGTGAAGCATTACCTGATTATATGCTATTGCCCTCTGCGGGGATGACTAAAAGCATTAAGCCTTATGCGCAATCTTGGATTACCAAAGCGCGAGCTGCTACCTATCAAACAATGAGCAGTGGTGCATCAGCGACTCGCTTTAAATCCATGGTAGCAAAAGCAGAACAAGTGGCTGAATTATCTTTGTCGGATGAAGAGCTTAAACTGTTGTCCCGTGCCCTAACGGTGAACAGTGTAATTGATGGCATTCGTGGTTTTACAGGACACGAAATGTTGGAGGATTCGCAGCTGGTTCACATGAATGCTCGCCTGTATGATCCAGAAATGGGCCGCTTTATGACACCGGATAGCATTGTCCCGGATGCAAATAAACCTCAGGCTTATAACCGTTATAGTTACGTGTACAACAATCCAGCGAGCTATTCTGATCCTTCTGGGCATAATCCGTTGGCGTTGGCCGCTATCTATTTTATAGCGGCGCATACCTATTCAGATTCTCAGTTCCATCAAACCTTGTCATCAGTCTTGCTGGCTGCGGCTACTTGGGGTGCAGTAGAGCCCACCACGGTTGCTGGTGCAGCAGCGACAGCAGGAGGAACAACACTGGTAACCTCAGCGGCCTTATCCGGACGAATTTCCGGTACAGAATTGCGTGCGGCAGCGTTATCTGCAGTCGCTGCGGGGGTGGCGTTCAAAATTGGCAGCGTTGAGCTCAGTGATAATGATTGGGCTTACAAAGTGATGCATCACGGTGCCGCCCAAGGTGCTATCGGCTGGGTGCGGAATAAAAACTTCTGGGGAAGTGCGTTAGCAGGTGCCGCGGGTCATGCATCCGGTGTAGCGATGGAAGGTGCAGGCCTCCTAGATGGAGTAAGTTTTGGTGATGTGGCTGCAAGAACTGCAATATCAGCTACTTTTGGAGGTTTAGCTTCTGCGGCTACCGGTGGAGAATTTGCTCAGGGAGCAATGACTGCTGCCATTGTGCATTTGTATAATTCTGAAAGTCACTCCTGTCCATCTTCGATATGTCAATCATACCAGGCCCTTTATGATTACTATTTCGATGGAAGCGATAAGAGTGTTACACAAGAATTTACTACTGGTGCAACGGATGGTGTTATGTTATCTCATCGTGCTCCTCATGAAGCTGAACTAATAATTGTTCTTGAGGCGGGTTTTCAGCCAAGCATGTATCCAGGTGATGGGGTATATCTTACAGTTAATGCTTTGGAAGCCGGACAATATGCGAATGCTTATGGTGCTGGGGTTTTAGCTGTATCGACTCCTGTTTCAGTATTCGAAAGTTTGTCTGCTCAGGGGCACATCTTGCCTGACAAGCTAGTTCCTGGGGCGTTTAATGTGCTTCCGTCAGTTATTAGGCAATTTAATAGTAGCTCTAGTATTCATCATGTTCCTCCGCAAAGCTTTAAACTTTATGATGAATATGGCGCTCAATAGGAGATCAAATTTGGATTTTAAAATTGGTGATGTAATTAGAGTCAGAGTAGTAAATATAACTGACTCTGGCTTGGGGGTCGTTAAGAATGGGAGTGAAGGTCTTGTCCGCATAATTGACCTAGATTGGGATACTCATGGCGTTTTGAAAAGAATGTATAAGGACTACAATTGTTCTGATGAAATTGATGTAAAAATAGTAGCTATAGCAGGTAATCGATTTAGAGGCTCTGTTAAAGATATACACCCTGAAAAAAACCCTTGGAGTAATCCCAGTAGATATCGAACTGGAGAAGCCTTTAATGGAGTTGTTAGTAAGGAAACTGAGTTTGGTTATTTCATCAAGCTAAGTACAGGGGCAGTTTCGCTTTTGATGAAAAAAGAAGGTAAAGAATCAAAGTTAAAGGTAGGAGCGTCAGTAGAAGTTATACTTGATTCAGTTGACCTTTCGCTGGAGAAATTGATTGTCTCTGCTAAACAAAATAAGAATCCCTGATTTTACTAATTAGGGCTTCTTATTTTCCCTGCTCGTTAGTTAACACCCAAATCTCTCTATGACTTCTAGATGTCTTTGGTGGCTTTCAGCATTACAAGTGTAAAGCTTATATGTATGATCTTTTGCATCGGTTGTGGTGAATGCAGTGCTTATGAAAATAAGAAAGAATGCGCTTGAAATCTTGGGCGATCCGTAAGAATATCAGCGAAACTCATGGTAGTGCAGAGATATTTTCGTTTATATTGGTGGAAAAGTAGCCTTCAGTGGAAGAATACCTGCTGTCCGAGGTGGTTGGGAGAATCCCTGCGCGGTTAGGATTTCAGTTTGTATGAATGCTATAACCGCTATTTTACTAGCTTTATTAGGATGGGCACACGTTGTTTAAAAGTATATATCATAGTTTTCTGGTGATAATTGTTGCTCTTTGCAGTATCACCTACGAACTAATTTTTGCCCAAGCACTGACTATCACCTTCGGTGGTACGGTTGTGCGCTACTCCATTACCATTGGTTTATTTTTGCTGTTTTTAGGTATAGGGGCTTTGCTATATCGCTTCTTAAGTGCCAATAAGATCAAGCGAAATTTTATTCTGGTTGAGCTTGCACTATGTGTTATCGGCCCAGCTGGTTTATTTTTTATCATTGGTTTAAACAGTGCTGCTTACGAGCCCTTTTACTCAGAGTACGGCCATTGGCAGTTATTAATCTTGTCTCATTTACCCATCGCTTTGGTGGGGTTGTTATCAGGACTGGAGCTACCTTTACTATCCGATTTGTCAGAACAGGAGGAAGATGCTTTTTCGACAACACTTGGGTTCGACTATATTGGTAGCTTAATAGGTTCCGTACTGTATGCCGTTTATTTTTACCCTGAACTAGGTCTGATTAAAACGGCTGTTATTATCGGTGCTCTGAATCTTGTAGCCGCGATGCTTTTCTTGTTTATGTCGGCTCGCGATACGGCAAGGAGCATTGTTGTAGCCTTGGCCGTAATTGTGATCGGATACGCCAGCCTATGGTCTAATATTGATGAGCTAGAAGATCAGACCTACAAAACTTATTACTCTAAAGTGATCACGGATGATTACTGGTCTATGGATGATGAGGTGGAAGAAATTGAGGTGACGGGGTATCACCGTACTGCTTATCAGGAAGTGATCTTTTACGACATTTATCGCAGTTATTCAGGTGAGCCTGACCAGTGCATGAATTTGGATAAGCATGTACAGATGTGCAGTAGTTGGGTAGATGACTATCACCACGGTTTAATTGATGTGCCGATGGCGTACTTATCTGAGATACAGTTAGATCGTAAGCTCAACGTTTTATTGATTGGTGGTGGAGATTGGTTACCAGTTAAGCAATTGATTCCTTATCAGGTTTCTATAGATCATGTAGATATCGACAAGCAGTTTACCGAGTTAACGAAACATCATCCTTTGCTAAGGAATATACACCAGCAGGCTTTTTATTATCAGGACCTTCATACCTATTACGAGGACGGTTTTTCTTACCTGAGAAATAACGACAAAAAATATGATTTGATTGTTCTAGATTTACCAGGCTTGTTATCCGATAAGCTGATTCACTTTTACTCAGAAGAGTTCTTCCACTTTGTTGCTAATTCTCTTTCTAATACTGGCTTGGTTGTAACTTGGGGGTACCCGAAGGATACTTTTTACGATCACTATCAGGTTCTGATGAGTACGCTGCATCAGGCAGGTTTTCGCGACATGATGGAGTATTACGCCTATGATGAAAATGATCAGACGGGAGAGACTTTCTATTTACTTACAAACCCCGATAACAAAGCAGTGCCGAAAGCGAATTATGCAGCGAATAACTATATTAATAAGCATTCCGACAAATATGATACTCAAACTTATTGGCAAGAGATATTCGAAACTGAAGAAAACAGCAATAGCATATTCCATCCAAATAACAATATCATTGTTAAAAAACCGGTGCGCTTTTCAGGGTCTTAAGTAATCTATTTGATGAGCAGCTCCGCTGCCCGGTATCCACGATCAAACGCCTCTTCAAAAATAGAAAAGCCGCTCATATCTGAATGGGCGAAAAATAAGCCATTACTCCCCTTGTTATCCTCTACTCTCTCACCAGACCAGATAGACCCTACACGTGGGATCGCCATTGCATGGCCCCAGAGCCATACATTAATTGATGTTATGTGTTGCGAGATTCCCGGATTCATAGTTTCCAAGTCGGTTAGTATATCTTTATTCCAGTCTGTTTGGCTGCGAGTGAGCATCCATTCTCTTGCTTGTTTAGGTTCTAAATGGCTGATGGGCCAATAGTATGACAACGTGTATTCATCACTCCTTTTTTTGCCAGTTTGGTGTTGCGCATAAATATAACCCAGACCTTGTCCCAAATAATTAAAGTTATCCCAGCTGAGCCGTGCGTGTTGATTACCGGGAATCTGAGTTGTTGAAATGGTGGCGACAATCCAAGGTGCATATTCGGGTATGAAACGGTATTCTTTTAATCCCTTTAACAGGTATTGATTAATAAATTTGGGAGTAGCCATAATAAGTTGAGAGCACTTATACGTGATACTAGTTTTTGACACAAAGTCTTGGCAAGACACGTAATAATAACCATTTTCGTGTTTTACGGAGGTTGCCATCGTATTGCTAGTTACGTGTTCATCAATACTGATTCTCAGTTTGTTGACCAACCATTGGTTCCCTTCAGGCCATGTAAGAATAGAGTCGCCACCAGTATTAGCACCAAAACCTTGCCGAGCACAAAAGTAATGTAGCCCTGCCCAGGCTGATACTTTATCAATCTCTGCGCCGAAGTCGTCTCTGCAGCAGTATTCTGCATACCAACTTAAAGGAGTGCTGGTAAAACCTTCTTGCATCAGCATCTGTGCAAAAGAGATCTTATCGAGCTTTAGAATTTCAGGGTCTTGGGATGAGTCTTCCATCGGAATAGTAAAGGCCATTACTCCATCTTTACCGATATAATTTTTCCAGCCGTTGATAAAGTCAAAAAAGCGGTCTATTTCGGAGATTTCTGAAGCAGACATTGCCCCATAAGGAAGGTTATTCCGCTCCCAGTAACGTCCATTGTTAATTCGTTCAATTGGATGCTTACATAAATACTGTGGGCTATAAAGGGGGATACCTTGCTTATCAAACCCCGTTATCACACCAGCATCTCTATAGAAATTTATCAAAGGCTTGGAGTTAAGGTTAGCAACAGTCACATAATGGGCACCATAAGGAAATTGAGTGCTACTATTTCGCCCCCCTCTGGCATTGCCTCCTGGCTTATGTTCAAGTTCAATTAGTTTGAAATTGGTCACACCTCGTTTTTTTAGGTGATAAGCACAGGAGAGTCCGCTGACACCGCCACCAACTATAAGCACTGGTATTTCAATAATTTTAGAGGTTCCGTCACTGGCGCTTGGATCACGAAGTTGATGACCATGTTGATGACTTGCCCCCTCAATAACACAAGGAATTCGTTTAGCGTGATGATCAATTGAACTGTAGCAGCCTATAACAGATGCTACAGGCAGTGTCAGACTGCTTTTAATTATGTTTCGACGCGAAATTTTCATTTGAGAAGGTATCTGTGTTTTTTTCTATTCTAACTTCTATACTTCTGTTCTGAAATAACAATTATAACGAATACAGTTAATTAATATTGTTTCGCGGATTCAACCCGTAAGTGCAACAGGTGGATTTATTCCTAAGAATAACTGATTGGGCGTTTTAAACCCTAAACATTTTTTTGGACGATTATTAATTTTATCCATAACAGCTCTTACATCTTTTTTTGTAATTAATGAAAAGTCTGAGCCTTTTGGGAAGTACTGCCTGATCAGCCCGTTTGTGTTTTCATTTAAACCCCTTTCCCAAGAGCTATATGGATGGGCGAAGTAAGCTTTAGAATGACTCGCCTTTGCAATTTTTAGATGGCCTGCGAACTCTTTTCCATTGTCGTAGGTGATTGTTTTAACTTGTCGATGATAGCCGCTCAGCATATCTAGTATCGTATTGGTAACCGCTTCTGAACTGAATCTTTATTTGATCAGGTGTCATTGGTGATGCGCTAGGTGAAACACCATCACGCACCTGCTTTAATTGGCGAACCCATTTATCAACAGATGATTTACCAATATTCATTACTTCAGCGGATTCTCGTATCGAATAGCCTTTATCTAAAATTAATTATGCGACTTCCTAAACGGAATTCAGGTTTGAAGGTAGGTCTTTTAGGTTTGCTCATTGTGTCACCTTAATATTTACGAGATGATTATCTCATCTCTAATTAGGTGGCCAAATTCACTGTACCACTACAGCTGATCTTTTAATTTGCGGCAGGTATCTTCATCGCAAGAGACATCTTGAGCTTCCATGCTCAAATTATAGTCTTATCCTAAAACTTTTATATTCCTATAACTTTATAACTTTATAACCTTATCCTAAAATCTACAGTATTAAATTACCGAAAGTATCACATCAATATTGCCACGAGTTGCATTGGAATACGGGCATACCTTATGTGCTTTATCGACCATGATTTGTGCTTCCGCTTTGTCCATATCACCGAGTGATACCGCTAGCTTAACCGCAATACCAAAACCGCCTTCAATGGCACCAATAGAGACCTCTGAGTTAATGTGAGTATCGGCAGGTAAGCTGCGCTTTTCTGCGGCCGCCACAAATTTAAGCGCACCAATGAAACAAGCGGCATAACCCGCTGCAAACAATTGCTCAGGGTTGGTACCTTGACCATCGTCGCCGCCTAAACCCTTAGGAGTAGACAAGGCAACGTCTAAACGACCGTCATCGGATTTTGCTACGCCTTCGCGACCACCGGTTGCAGTTGCTTTTGCTGTGTAGGCAACGTTCTGTAATACATTCATATAAAGCTCCAAAGATGTTGTTATTTAGTTTGCATGCAAAATAATATATACAAGTTAAATAGCGATTGCAAATACTTTGTGTGCAAATTAAAATGCAGGCCTAAGATGAGAGCAATGGGAGTACCTATGTCGTTTGATCAATTAAAACTGAAAAACCAGCTGTGCCACCGCCTGTATATGGCGTCGAACAGCATTGCTCGTGCTTATCGTGAACCGTTGAGTGAGCTCAACATCACTTATCCACAGTATGTCGTGATGATGGCATTGTGGGAGCAAGATCAAATTACCATTGCAGAGCTGTTGGCGGAAACCGCGATCGATGGCGGTGCGATGACACAAATTTTGAAGAAAATGAGTGATAAAGGTCTGCTTGAGATAATCAAAGACGAGCAAGACAAGCGCAAGCGCCTAGTGCAGTTAACGCAAGAAGGGCAAGCCTTAAAGAAGAAATCTGCTAATATTCCGCAGCAAATAAAGTGCAATTTTACCAGTATCGATAGCGGGCAGATAGAGCAACTGATGCAGCTGCTGGATTTGGTTGTGGATGACCTTTCTGAGAAAGAATAAACGGAGAAGCTATTTTTAAAAAGTCACTTCAAATGATTCAAATGACTCACCGCATCAACTAACTGCTCATTAAGCTCTTCATGGGTTAAGCACTGCTTATCCATATCAAAATTATCGTTAAAGCTAGGGATCGCCAAACTCGCTTTAACAATGCCGTTAAAGTGCGGCGCCGATTGCACCGCCGTTGCCAATACACTCGCCCCGCCTCTAGAGCCCGGAGACGTCGATAGCAGTACCATAGGCTTATCGGAGAAAACCTTGGGCTCTATGCGAGAACACCAATCAAAAATATTCTTATAAGCCACCGTATAAGAGCCATTATGCTCGGCAAAAGAAATAATGATGCCATCGCAATTGGCAATCTTGGCTAAGAAATCTTTCGCCAACTGAGGGTGACCAATATCTTCCTCCCTATCTTGGCTATACAGAGGCAACTCATAATCGTTCAGATCTAAGACCTCTACCTTCACCTTATCTAACAAACTGGCGGCGTACTCTACCAGTTGTTTATTAATCGACTTCTTACGGTTGCTGGCTGCAAAGGCAATGATGTTCATGAAATCTCCAAGGGGGTTGAGTAATTAATAAATTAACCAGTACTTAAGTTGTGGTTTTTATTGTAATGCTTAGAAGTAACGCGTTGTCATTGAATTGTAGTCGGAATTATCTAGTGTGGGTGGCGCTGAATGGGCTTGATGTGGGGCTTGGTATGATTGCTAAGTAAAAATTTTTAAGAGTTGGGGAGGTCAAGATTTATTTAGATCCACCATCCTTGGCGAAGCATTATTGATACGAAAGAAAATCATCTAGGCCTAAAGCTTTTTGAAAATTTAGGTTTCATTGTTTCATTTCCACAAGGATAAGTACGGTTTACTTTTTTGTGATTGTGTCGTTGATTTCCCATGTGATGTTTCCTATGAGCACTTAAGTTTACTGGTTGAAACTCTAATATATTAGTGGTTTGCAAACCTTCTTTATGTGATTGATTTGAACTATTAGCATTAGCATTAGCGGCAAGCGAAATGCCGAATGTTATAAGTACAGCTATTAATTTTTTCATAATAATATCCAATAATATTTGGTGAAAATAGAGGCGCATAACTTGCAGCCTCTAAGCTTAAAAATTAAGCATCCACAAAAATAACCTCACCCGTAATAAACCCATCCACAGAACGCTCAAACGCTTTACCCACCAACCGACTCGGTACAGGCTCAAAGCCAGGCATCATTTCGCCATACACATCCCATGCTTCGGTTAATACCGTTGGGTTAATCACGTTGATGCGAGTATTTCTTGGCATCTCAAGCGCAACACATTTCACGAAGGTATCGATCGCGCCGCTGGTTGTGGCGTCGGCAATGGCAAAAGGAATCGGCTTGGTATTTAAGATGCCACTGATCAAGGTAAACGAGCCGCCATCGGCGATGTATTCTTGGCCAATACGCACTAGATTAATTTGCCCCATCATCTTGCTCATCACGGTGGTCATCCACTGGGCTTCTGTCATCTCGGTAAAGTTGGCGTATTCACACACGCCGACAGTATTTACTACGGCGTCGAAGTGTCCGACTTTTTCATACAAGGCTCTGATCGATTCTTCGCTAGTAATGTCGACTTGATGATCGACATCGCCAGAGCGACCCGCGGTAATGACCTTGTGGTTGCCTAAGCCCATTGCTGCTGCTTGACCCATCTTGCCGAGTGCGCCGATTAAGATAATTGTTTTCATGTTTGTCTCACTTATAGGTTTGGTTGATTGCTGTTTATGTGTGTCTGTTTCGATGAGGTAATAGTAGGGATCTAACTAAACAATTTGAAACAAACCTTTTTTGTGAGTGATACAAGAAAATCTTGTTATGTGCTAACGTGCAGTGAATGAATACCTAATCGCGAACGAATAGAAGGGGAGTCGGCTATGAGCAAGATAGATCGATTGGATATGAAGCAACTGAGGGTTTTTCAGGCATTGTTTCGTGAACAGAATGCATCGAAAGCCGCTGCTCAGTTGGGTTTAACCCAGCAAGCAGTGAGTGAGCACTTAAAGAAGCTGCGTGATGTGTTTGACGATCGGTTGTTTCTTAGGAAGGCGAATGGCTTTGTACCGACGCCGTTTGCTGAGGAGCTGTCGCTGGGTGTGGATAAGCTGTTAAATGATTTCAAGGCGCTATTGGCCCCGGCTACGTTCGACCCGAAAACGATTGAAGGCACCTTTGTGATTGCCGCCACCGATTATGCCCAGCAGGTGGTGCTGCCTGATTTGATATCGATGATAAGAATTCAGGCGCCTAATTTAAGACTGATCGTGCGCGATTTTGAGCTTGATAAACTGCACGAGTTAATGGAAAGCGGCAAGGTGAACTTGGCGATAGCCTTTCCTGATTACATTCCCGACAGCTACCCGATTATGAAGTTATTTGAAGAGCATCATGTGTGCGTCACCGCGCCTAATTCTTCCATTGCCTACAGCAACCCAACCCTTGCGGATGTGGCGAGTTACCCCAGCATTATCGCGTCGCCTTCAAGGCCTAATTTTAAAGGCTCGATCGATGATTGGTTTAAGCAGTTTGGTTTAACTCGCAATGTGGTGGTATCAGCCCCGTGTTTTTCGATTGTGCCTATGTATCTTAAGACCACTGATTCGATTGCGTTTTTACCGTCGAGGGCGATTAAGGAATTGGACTTGGTGGAAATAGAGTTGGATCAGTCGCCGGATAGCTTTGATGTGATAGCTGCTTGGCACCCTCGGTATAGTGATGATGCGTTGCAGAAGTGGGTGGTGGGGTTGTTATGATTAATGAAGAAATTATGGAAGTAGAGTATGAGTGCTAATTTAAATTCAGATGAGCAGTTTAGCTTTGATATAAAAAGATCAATCATCCTAGCCGAGTATATTAAGTGTTGGGGCATGCCTGAAGCTCGCAACTGTATGCCTCACATGCCGGTTGAGCTTTATGTGTTCCCCGGTGAAGACATGGATCAAGTAACCCGAGTCGTTACCATTGGTTTGTCATCGTGTAAGTTTGTCGATGATAAAACCTGTAACAATGAATTGTTGATGGTATTGCCGTTTGATGTGGCTGATGACCAGTGGGACTCTGTTAGTAAATACATTTTCGAGTTATCAAACTACATAGTGAATACCTTGGGGCGTAATGTTAAGTCGGAAGATTTGAAGGAAGAAACTGATAGCGCCCCAGAAGGTTGGCCTAAAGCTCTGTTATTTGATGATCCACGTGGTGAACCGAGCGAATTGAATCAGTTTTATATCGGCATGCAGCATGTGATGCTGAGTTGGGTTGTGCCTATTTTTGGCAGCGAGTATGACTTGATTAAGACGAGTGGTATTGAGTCATTCGATGCTGCGGTTACAGAGGCGGAAGTCAGTTTGGTTGAGGTGAGGCGGGATACATCCGTTTAATCTATAATCTAGCAACGGAGTGATGGATATGCGGAAACTAAAGTTTGGTGTATTTCTATATTCTTCTTTATCAGTCTGCGCAGAGGCTGTCACCCATACAAAAGTAACGATTAATAATAACTTATCCAAGTGTATTCAAATTGATAATACGGAGGTAGTTTATAGCGGTGACATTCCGTTGTTGAAAATATCACACGAGAAAATTAAAACGACATATGAATGTGGATGTAAGTCTTCCATTTCTGAATATACATCTCAGCTGATGATGGATGGGTATAAC
>Ga0209395_1000569_pt1 | contig 53764 bp, 35 predicted proteins | sample GOMGulsemesocosm_3_FD_184635 | JGI IMG/M metagenome (GOLD analysis project Ga0209395, IMG submission 184635) | Methane-oxidizing microbial communities from mesocosms in the Gulf of Mexico - GOM9D Gulf of Mexico (SPAdes) (version 2) | ecosystem: Environmental > Aquatic > Marine > Cold seeps... | reverse complement strand
TTTAACAGACAGTAATACACAAGAGCTATTTGAAGGCTCTGCTTCTGTAACCTTTACACTATACGACGACGACCTTAAAGTATGGCAAGAAATTCGTGATATAGATTTTATTGAGGGCCATTATCAAGTTCGTTTGGGCGCTAATACACCAATTAATAGCGTATTTTTTCAAAGTGATAAGTTGACACTTGGAATCAAAGTCGGTGATGACTCTGAAATGGAACCGAGACTCCCCATCGGAAGTTTACCAAAGGCTTATTATGCGAAAGTAGCAGGGAGTGTTGTAGGTGAAGTGAATGCAAGTTCAATTTCTGTTGGTGGTAATTTAGTCGTTAATTCTAATGGTGAATGGGTTGGTCCTAATTTAATTGATGAAGGCACCTCAGGAGTAGATGGTTCAACTGGGGCCGATGGCTCAACTGGTGCAGATGGCTCAACTGGTGCAGATGGTGCAGGATCTGCAGGACCTATTGGTGAAACTGGAGCAACTGGAGCTATAGGAGCAACTGGAGCTACAGGAGCAACTGGAGCTACAGGAGCAACTGGAGCTACAGGAGCAACTGGAGCAACTGGTAATGTGGATTACTCTGCATTACTTTCATATGCATTGTTAGCTAAATCATTTATTTTTCAAAGTGGCGAGTTAGTGTGGGTCGCAGCCACGAATTATGAAAAAAATCAAATTGTACGTGATGATAATAATGGTTATTTGTATTTATCATTAAATGCACATACTAGTAGCGCCACTAGACCAGCAAGTGATGCAGCCAACTGGGTACTATTGTTACGAGGCAATACTCAATCCGCGCCAACGATATCAGTTATTAGCGATAACAATATCAATGAAAATGCCTCAACGGCAGCGCTTGCTTTTACCATAGCTGACGAAGAAACCCCTGCGGCTAATCTTATTGTAACGGCTTCTTCTAGCAATACCGCACTGGTTGATACCGCAGAAATGGTTTTAGCAGGCACAGGTGCCAATAGAACCATTACCGTTGCGCCAAAGTTGAATCAAAATGGCACAACTACCATTGAACTTACCGTTAATAATGGTACTAGTACAGTTCAAGATTCATTTGAACTGACAGTAAATGCGGTTAACAGTGCTCCAACAATTGCAGGACCTGGCAACCAGTCAATAGTTGAAGATGGAAGTACAGGTGCTCTTGCAGTTACTGTTGGGGATGTAGAGACTGCGGCAGGCTCACTGACCTTAACCGCTTCCTCTAGCAATACCGCATTAATAGATACAGGTCAAATGACACTTGCAGGCTCAGGAGCTTCTCGTACTATTGACTTAAGCCCTAAAAGTAATGCATTTGGTTCAGCAACCATAACCGTAACCATTGATGATAGTACTACTACAACATCAGACACTTTTACCTTAACGGTAAGTTCAGTAAATGATAATCCAACGGTTGCAGCGCCGGCAGATTTATCAATCTCTCAAGATACAGCAACAATGGCGTTATTTGTTGCTGTTAGTGATCTTGAAACCGCGTCGGGCTCGCTTATTCTAACAGCGGCATCAAGTAATACCGCTTTAGTGGATACAGGAGAAATAGTGTTAGGAGGTGCAGGAGGTGCTCGAACCATAACCATTACCCCTAAAGCTGGTCAAACGGGTGTAACCACTATCACTCTTAGCATTGATGATGGCACCACAATAATAAATGATACTTTTGTATTAACGGTAACTTAGTTATAAATATCTAGGTGGAAATTTCATTTTCACCTAGATACCTAATTTATTCTTGAATTTAGTGAATTAAACTTAAATTGGATTAGGTTTAATTTGTGAGTGTATGGAGTAATGCCTTGTCTTTTGCATGAACAAATGTGGGGGCAATGTAATTAAATTTCTATAGCTCTGACAAGCAAAATTAACTGTCGGAGCTATTTATGACTACTAAGAAATTGCTCTTGCATTAACTGGCTAATGATTGCAACTGACGCACTGCCATAACTCAAAAACTGACTATGAAACTCCGCGAGGTTAAATTTATCTCCGGTGGCTTGTTTCAGTTCATATCTCAATGCATAAATCTCGGAATACACGGTAAAATAACTACTCAGATGAACTTATCAATTTGTCAGGTTTTTAGCACAATCCGGCCTATATCGAGGCTGTTTTCAGCTTCATAAATTAGTCCGCAAAGTGATATTTACTGTCATTATAATTGCTGTAATTTAAAAATAGAAAATACAATTTAAGGTTAAAGTTTACTCACGCTATAGACTACATATGGTCTACATTACTTCAATAAATATGTATAAACTGTTAAATTTAAACTGTATTAATGTAAGATAAGAATAATAAGCTGTTAGCCTTTGATTGGTAGAAACAGTTTATTATCTGGATAACTTGGTTAGAGAAACTAACACCATATAACTTATTTATAAAATAAAATTCAAAACAGAAGCATCCCCAGTGACTCCCCAATATAACACCTGAACTTTAAACACATAAATAACAACTAGTTAATCAATATTTTAATGTTGCCTTTGGCAAGGCTGCCTCATTCTCTTTCAAAATGTATTAAGGTTAACGTAGCTTAATATACAGGCCTGTAGAGAATCATATGGAATTCACACATTATTCTACATTAACCCAAATAGACCTAAATAGACCTAAATAGACCTAAATAGACCTAAATACAGACATTAAGTCCCTTTAAGCGATTACTCAATCTCTATTTATCTATTGGTGCAGCCATTTGCTCTAATGGCTGTACTTTAATTTTTCTTCGACCACCCAGCTCTGAGTAAAGCATACCCGCAATTATGAGTCCTGCGCCAAACCACCCTTTTACACCAAGGTATTCTCCTAATATAACAAAGGCAGCAAGATGACCAAATATGGGTTCTAATGCAAAAATTAGTGCTACCTTATGAGGTTCAAGTAAACGTTGGCTTGAAGTTTGCGCCCAGAATGCAAAAGCACTCGCTAAAATACCAGAATATAGAATCGCAGCCCAAACATCGGTACTGTTTAATTGTTCTACCAATGAAGGGTAGCCAACATTGATGTTCATAAGTTCTTCATAAATTGCCGCAATAGTACTGTAAAAAGCAACCGCAGCTAATTGAATAATACTAAGCGGAATCACGGGAAATCGTCCTCCGAACTTAGCCATTAAAGTAATATGACTGGCGTAGCAAACTGCGCTAATAGCAACGAGAATATCACCAAAATTAAACTCCATTTTGTCGCCTATGGTTAAAAAATATAACCCAATGGTCGCGGCGACAACACTGACCCAAATTTCAATACCTACTCTGGTTTTAAAGAGTAGGAAACCGATAATGGGTACGAAAGGAACACATAATCCAGTAATGAACCCCGTATTAGAAACACTGGTATAAAGCAAGCCTTTGGTTTGTAATGCAAATCCTAAAAACAATAACAAGCCTAAACCAAAGCCCGTTTTGAATAATTCAGAAACTCGGTAGTCTCCCTCTGAACCGGCGGGCTTCTTTTTCAAAAAATATAAAGGTATTAGTGCTAAGGTTGCAATACCAAAACGAAAAGCGTTAAAGGTATTTACGGGCATAATTTCAATAGCACCATCAACCACAACAAAGCCAAAACCCCAAATAAGGTTCACCATCACTAAAGCCCATAAGGCAGTGGTAGGAGTATCTATTCTCATTGATTTACTCGTATTTTTTAGAGGCTATTCATTGCGCGCACTATAGCAAAACCGTATTTTTACGTCATCTAAAAGTATTACTTTTTATGAAATCATTAGCCATGTGAAATGCCTTCTCAATAACCTGAACACAAACGGATATTAAACCATTTGTGAATTACCTTATTAGAACTGATACAAGATCGAAAACCATCACAGCAATACGTTGTCTTTTAAAATGGGAAAATTAAATATTTAGGAATTAGCAGGCAAAATAATGCTTTTATTGTCAATGTAAATAATTGACTCAGAGATCCTGTTTAATAAAGCTTGCTTGATGAATTTAACGGGAATTTATTAGCTAATGTCGGTGGATTCAATTTTTATGTGCTCAAGTAGCCTCCATTGAGTTTTCATACTTAAACCGTAATATTATTATTACTACTTGTAATAACAATATTACATCATAAAGACCGCAAATACGATGATTTGGGTATATTTCAATTAATCACCTGATTTATTGTGATTTATTTGTAATAAATAAATTACAAATAAACTTATACGAAACACAAGAAAAACATAAACCATTGAAAAATAACAAATTAACATAATTGGCAGCTAAATTGCTTAGAGTAAGTCTAACAAGGTTTCTAGCAACGACTTAGTAACTGAATTAACTTAACTAAAGAGAAATTAATGACTGACATCAAGCATTCACCAAGTAACTTTATTGAAACACAAGCCATTCATGCAGGAAGAATAAACGACGAACAATTTGGATCTCTTGCAACGCCTTTGTATCAAACGTCTACTTTTATTTTTGATAATGCTCAACAAGGTGCCGACCGTTTCGCGGGTGATGCCGAAGGTTACATTTATTCCAGGCTTGGTAACCCTACTACTCGTCAGTTAGAAATGCGTGTTGCAGCTATGGAATGCATGGAAGATGCGGCAGCTACAGCAACAGGAATGGCTGCAGTATCTGCAGCCTTATTAACCAATTTACAAGCTGGCGATCATATGATTTCATCAAAAGCAGTTTATGGCTGCTCTTTTGCCTTAATGAATCATATGTTGAAAAAATTTGCTATTGAAGTCACCTTTGTTGATATGACTGATCCAGAAAATATCAACGCTGCAATTAAAGAAAATACCAAACTGGTATTTTTAGAAACGCCAATCAACCCTAATATGCTGGTATTAGACCTAGAAAAAATTTGCGCTATTGCCAAGAAACATAATTTGATCTCCGTTGTTGATAATACTTTCTTAACACCTGTATTACAGCAACCAGCAAAATTTGGTGCTGATATTGTTGTACACAGTGCTACCAAATATCTAAATGGCCATGGTGACGTAGTTGCGGGCATTGTATGCGGTAGCATTGATATGATTAATGAAATTAAAATGACGACCTTAAAAGATATTGGAGCAACCATAAGTCCACATGATGCTTGGTTAATTATGCGCGGCATAAAAACATTACCAATTAGAATGGAACGTCATTGCAATAATGCACAAAAAGTTGCGGAATTTTTACAAGAACATCCAGTTGTTAATCAAGTTTACTATCCTGGACTTAAATCTCATTCAGGTAATAAATTTATCGGTAAGCAAATGAAAGCCGCCGGTGGTGTGATCGCTTTTGAGTTAGATACTTGCCTGACTGGAGGTGCTGACTTTATTAATAATATGCAATTATTTTCGATTGCCGTTAGCTTAGGTGATGCTGAATCCTTAATTCAACACCCTGCCTCTATGACCCATTCTACTTATTCACCAGAAGAGCTTGAAGAGGCAGGGATAAGTGACACCTTAATCAGAGTATCTGTGGGTTTAGAAAATGTTGAAGATATCATTTTCGATTTAGCCCAAGCGCTAGCTAAAGTTAAAACTGTTAATAAAGCCGAAACGCCTAACGCGGCATAATTGTTACTTTTAATCAGGCTTATTTTAAGCCGTGAAGATAGCCTGATTAAAAACTTCTCATTTAAGATCACTTGTCATCGATTTATTTGCACAAAAGCTAGTGAGCTGAACAATGTCATATTCGACAAAAAGAAGAGTCGGCGAGGACGTGTTTAGACTCGGTTCCGACAGATCGATTTTTAGACGCTTAAAATACCCCTGGACTACCGCTCACTTATTAAAAGCTGAATATACGATTGTTAAATACATTTTTGGGTATTACAGGCAAGTTAGACCTCACAGCCCTAAGGGAGGACTAACACCAAATGAGTCAGAAAAATGATACTGGTTTGAATACAATTCCGTGGCCAAAATTAGTTGACCACTACACTAAGAGTAATACTACCATGAAAGACAACATTACTGATTCAGTTGACACTGTATCTGTAGAAGAAGCACAAGAATTACAAGAGTGGCTTGACTCTATTGAGTATGTATTAAAAGAACAAGGGCCTGAGCGTGCTAAATTATTACTCCGTAGTTTACAAAATAGTTTGTTAGGTCAAGGCATTAAAGTTGATGAGGCGACCCTCAACACTCCTTACCGTAATAGCATTTCAGTGAATGAGCAACCGGCCTATCCAGGCAATATTGAATTAGAGCAAAAAATTGCCAATATAATCCGCTGGAATGCCATGGCAATGGTTTTACAAGGGTATGATAGTGGTTCAGGAGTAGGTGGTCACATCGCCACCTATGCCTCAGCGGCAACAATGTTAGAAGTAGGCTTTAATCATATATTTCAAAACAAAAGTGAACATTATGGTGGTGACATTGTTAATGTTCAGGCCCATGCTGCACCGGGGATTTATAGCCGTGCCTTTATCGAAGGGCGCTTGAGTGATGTACAGTTAAAAAACTATCGCAGGCAACTACAACCAGGCGGAGGTTTGCCGTCTTACCCACATCCCAGACAACTTTCTGACTTTTGGCAAGGACCAACAGCATCGATGGGTTTATCGACGCCAAGTGCTATCTATCAAGCACGTTTTATCAAATATTTAGAAGCGCGTGGCTTAAAACCGAAAAATGGCGGTAAGGTCTGGAATTTCATCGGCGATGGTGAATCGGATGAGCCCGAGGTGATGGGAACTATCAACATTGCTTCACGAGAAAAACTTGATAACTTAGTTTTAGTGGTTAACTGTAATTTACAGCGCCTGGATGGTCCTGTACGTGGTAATGGTAAAATTATTCAAGAGCTTGAACGCAGTTTTCGCGGTGCTGATTGGCAAGTAATTAAAGTTATTTGGGGCAGTGGTTGGGATGATTTACTCACCCGTGATACCGATGGCATTTTGCAACAACGCATGGAGGAAGCACTTGATGGTGATTATCAAATGTATTCAGTCTCTGATGGCGGTTCTCAACGAGAGCACTGGGTAGAGAAGTCACCAGAATTAAAAGCGTTAATGAATAGCTTGACCGATGAAGAGTTAAAAGCCATCAAACGCGGTGGACAAGATGTGAAGAAAGTCTATGCCGCTTTTGAACGCGCAGCTAAAGAAACCGGTAAACCGACAGTTATTTTAGTTAAAACAGTGAAAGGTGATGGCATGGGTGAAGGTACGCAAGGACGAAATACCGCTCACCAGAAAAAACAGCTTTCTAGTGAGGAACGCATTGCCTGTGGTCGTAACTTTGGCATTGAGTTAACGGATGAACAATTGGCTGCTGCCCAGCTGTATTTGCCTGAAAAAGACAGTGAAGAAATGACTTATCTTCAAAATCAGCGTCAGCAACTAGGGGGCTACTTGCCAGAGCGCAAGGTTGATTGTCCTATACTTCAACTACCAGATAAAAACTTCTTTGCTGATTTTTATAAAAGTGGAGGTGAACGTCGATTCTCAACCACCACAGCTGTGGTTCGAGTGATGGCAAAATTACTCAAAGACTCAGCAATTGGTCAATATATCGTGCCGATTGTACCCGATGAAGCCCGTACCTTTGGTATGGAAGCGCTATTTCGTAATAGCGGTATATATTCTCCACAGGGACAACAATATCAGCCAGTGGACGGTGATAGCTTATTGCCTTACAAAGAAGCAACTGATGGCCAAATATTACAAGAAGGTATTTGTGAAACTGGGGCTATGGCTTCTTTCCTCGCAGCAGGTACAGCTTATGCTTATCATGGCGTGCCTACCATCCCATTTTATATATTTTATTCTATGTTCGGCTTTCAACGGGTCGGTGACATGATTTGGGCTTGTGCTGATAACATGTGTCGTGGTTTCTTATTAGGCGGTACAGCTGGGCGTACCACCTTAAATGGCGAAGGTTTACAACATCAAGATGGTCATTCTCACTTACTTGCTGCAACAGTGCCAAACTTACGCAGTTACGACCCCGCATTTGCTTATGAATTAGCGGTAATTGTGAAAGACGGAATTCGAAGCATGTACACCGAGCAAGAGAAGGTGTTCTATTACTTAACTGTATATAACGAAAATATTACCATGCCAAAAATGCCTGAGGGCGATACCATTGAGCAAGGCATTATCAAAGGTATGTATTGTTTCAATCGCAGTGACTTAGATAAACCTAAGGCCAAAGCGCATTTAATGGGTAGTGGCGCGATAATGCAACAAGTTATTCAAGCACAAGCCTTACTTACAGTACTTGGTGTTGCTACCGATATTTGGAGTGTCACCAGCTACAGTGAGTTAGCGCGGGATGGCCTAAACTGTGATCGCCGTAATCGACTCCGTGGTGATAAAACATCAGAGCAACCTTACGTAACTCAAGTATTACAAGAAGAAACTGGCGTCTTTGTAGCAACTTCAGACTATATGAAAGCCTTACCTGAAAGTATCGGCCGCTGGATTCCTGGCAGTTATACCACGTTAGGTACAGACGGTTTTGGGATCTGTGAATCCCGTGAAGATATCCGCGACTATTTTGAAGTCAGTGCTGAGCATATCGCGTATACCACAGTGTATGCCTTAGTCATGGAAGGTGAGTTACCGCTTGAGGTACTGAAGCAGACAATGACTGACTGGAATATTAACCCAGATAAACTCAACCCAGCAGACAGTTAAGGAGCAAAGAAAGTGACTGAGACTATATTAGTCCCTGATTTAGGGGATGATGTAAAAGAAGGTACAGTAGTGAATATTGCCGTTGCTGTAGGGGAGATGGTAAGTGAAGGTCAGACATTATTAGAGGTTGAAACTGATAAAGTAGTACTGGAAATTCCCGCAACTAAAGCTGGCTGTGTGACTGAACTATACCTAGCCGTTGATAATAAAGTCAGCCAAGGGGATAAAATCATAAGTTTGGCTTTAGGTTCGCTTGAAGCAGACAACCCGAGTGAACCAAACAAAGCCGTAACCAAGCAAGTCCCTAGTGAGTCGGTTACGGCTGATCCTATTACCCAAACAAGGCTTCCTCCTGAGATAACCATAGCGTCAACACATGAACAACAAATAGCTATTGGCGCAATTTTCCCAGCTGGGCCTGGCACCCGTCGTTTAGCAAGGGAAATTGGCGTTGCTATTTCTGAGGTCACCGGTAGTGGTCCCAGAGGCAGAATAAGTATTGCAGATGTTAAAGCGTATGCGAAACAGCGAGCAACAGTTCAACAAGTGGCTACAGCACATGCTAATACCGCGCAAAAATCTTTGCCCGATTTGTCAGCCTATGGCAATGTCCATCGTCAAGCTATGACTGGTATCGAACGCATTACCTCTGAGAACATGACTCATGCTTGGACACAAATCCCACATGCTTGGCTACAAGAAAAAATAGATATTACCGAGCTTGAAGCAGCACGTCAGCGACATAAAGGGACGGTTAAGGCGCAAACTGGTGGTTCATTAACCATTACCGCGATTTTAGTTAAAGCCTTAGCACAAACTTTGCGCCAGTTTCCTCGCTTTAATGCGGCCTTTGATGCACATAGCAATGAGATAGTTTATCTAGACTATTGTCATATTGGGGTTGCGGTAGATACTCCGGTAGGACTAGTTGTTCCGAAAGTAGAAAATGCTGACCAAAAAGGTTTGATGGCGATATCGAGAGACCTAGTAGAGTTGGCCGATAAAGCACGGACAAGAAAGTTAACGGCAAAAGATTTAAGTGGCGCAGGTATCACTGTCTCAAATTTAGGAGGGTTGGGATTGAGTGCTATTTTCCCTATTGTGAATTGGCCACAAGTGGCTATTTTGGGGGTTGCGGCAAGTCAAATTGAAGCTTGTTTTATTAACGGTGAATTTAAGCCGCGCTTGATGATGCCAATCACACTTGCGTTTGATCATCGAATAATCAATGGAGCTGACGGAGCAAGGTTTATTGCATATTTAAAGCAACTGCTTGAGGATTCATTCGCTCTATTGCTATAGCTAAAAAGAAAAACTATGCAACTTGGAACCTCAGCTACCTTTATCAACAAAACCGTCGTAGTTATTGAAAAATACCTTTGCAAGATTGTTTTGGCAAAATCATCGCCAACTTATCTATTAGGTTAACTCCCAATGAATAGAGTGACAATTAATTAGCGCTGGTTCCAAGTATTAATATCAAAATATTACTCTATGGTTTTTTTGTTCAATCGTTCAGTACTAATTATTCAAGAATTACTAGGAATTAAATATGAACTCACAGGAAAAAGTCGGCCTTATAAGCGGTGGAGCATCTAGCGACGAAAAAGCTAGTAACAATAACGATTTAATGAGCAGTGAAAGAGAACATTTCAGCTCACGATTGGGGTTTATTTTAGCCGCGGCAGGCTCCGCAGTCGGTATTGGTAATTTGGTCGGTTTCCCCGTAAATGCTGCAAAGAATGGGGGGGGAGCATTCTTAATTATTTATGCTTTTTTCATCGCCGTAATCTGTATACCTGTAATGGCGGCTGAACTGGCAATGGGTCGCAAAACAGAAAAAGGCCCCGTTGGTGCCTTCGGTGCATTATCCAATCAACAACCAATATGGCGAACCGCAGGACTAATTGGTGTTATCACGCCCTTTATGATCGGGGTATTTTATACCGTAATCAGTGTTTGGATCCTTGGTTATTTAATCATGGCTGCAGTGGGAAACTTAGACCATTTAGCTGCAGATGGGACTTTTGGTGAATTCATCAATAGTCCTTATATATTCGTTGCACTAATAGTAGTTGCCGCAATTATTTACGCAATATTAAGGCTAGGAGTCCAAAAAGGTATTGAGCAGGCTTCAAAAATATTAATGCCTGCGTTGTTTGTTATGTTGTTGGCATTAGTCGCCTTTGTACTAACCCTAGACAATGCAGGTGCCGGCATTGCTTTTTATATGATCCCTAATATTGATAAAATAACCGCCTCGGTGGTTAATGGTGCATTGTCTCAGGCGTTCTTTTCGTTGTCCTTAGGGATGGGGGTTTTAATTACATACGGCTCATACCTAACTAAAAAAACTGATATCGTTGGCTCGGCAAAATTTATTGCCCTTGCCGATACCTGTGTCGCTTTCATTGCTGGTTTATTGATTTTACCAGCGATCTTCTCGTTCGATCCTGATGTAAATCCAGCAGAGCTTAGCAATTCATCGGTCAGCCTCATTTTTGTATTATTACCCAAGATATTCTTGGCGCTACAAACATCTATCGGCTTTATTGGCGCTAGTACAGTCGCAACCTTGTTCTTTATATTGGTTTTTTTCGCAGCGATAACGTCATTGGTTTCAGTTATTGAAGTACCAGTGGCCTTTTTAATTGATGAGAAGAAGTACTGTCGTAAGCAAGCCCTTTCAATTATCGCTATATTTGGCGGCTTCTTAACCATACTCTGTGCCTTATCATTTGGCATGGTGAGTCTATTTACCGAATTTGTTAGTTATGGTGGCGAAACTAAGTCATTTTTCGATATTGTAATGGATTTATTCTATGACACCGTATTACCACTAAATGGACTATTGGTTTGTCTATTTGTCAGTTACCGTTGGAAAAAGCATTCACTTAACCATGAACTCAGTATTGGTAATGACGGATTTGAAGGTTCGTTAATGCAAAAATATATTAACTTTTCATTAGGTACTTTTATTCCCGTGATGTTATTAGCAATATTCTTAAACACCGTAGCGCAAAAATATTTTGCGACCTCACTGTTTGGATTTTAACCTAGCACGTCACTCTATCATAATTTTGAGTTGGCTTATCAGTCGGGTTCGCTTGCTCAGAATAATGGCCATTATCAACGACGAGCATGCTTTACTCAGTCGCCCCTAAAAGGCTAGTTTAGAGTTACAGTAACTAATTAAAAAGGTACAAAGGTACAAGCAAATGAAAAACCTGCAGTTGTGACGATAGAAAGATTATATTAAATGCTTAAGTTAATAGCATTATTCGTCTCTAAAAAGTCACTAGCTATTAGCTATTCATTAAAGCAACTATCTTCGAGGATAACCTCAGAGCATATAGACTCTGAGGCGGACTATACATATCGCCCCAATAACAATTTGCGTTGTTACTGCAATAAACCTTTGTTATGGGCAAAATCTAACGTTTCATCAAGTGCTCTGGCGAGTATATCAATCATTTCATCAATTTGGTTTTTGGTAACAATCAACGGAGGACAAAAAGCAAGTGAAGAACCCGCCATCGCTCGCGTTATCATTCCTAGCCTCTGACAAGATTGCATGGCAAAATCACCTACAAGTGGCCCAGTAAATGCCTTACCCGTAGCTTTGTTAGCCACCAGCTCAACTGCTGCAATCATACCTTTGCCTCTAACCTCGCCAACTAAAGGATGAGGTAAAAATTCTCGAAGCCTTTTTTGCATATAAAAGCCAATAGTCGCAGCATGTGCAAAAGTGTTATCTCGCTGGTATATCTCAAGTGTTTTTAATGCAACGGCACAAGCGACAGGATGACCAGAATAAGTAAAACCGTGCCCAAACACACCCAGTTTATTGCTTGGTTCAATCAATGCTTGATAGATATCATTACTCACTACCGATGCGCTAATTGGCATATAGCCCGAAGACAATTGTTTTGCCAGAGTCATCATATCTGGCTTTTCAATTCCCATGGTCGTGCAGCCGAAATCCTGCCCTGTTCGACCAAACGCTGTAATAACTTCATCAGCCCAAAATAGGATATTATATTTTTTAAGAATTGCCTGTACCTTTTCATAATATCCTTTTGGCGGAACGATAACACCACTAGCGCCCGTTATTGGCTCAGCAATAAATGCGGCGATAGTATCCGGCCCTTCACGAAGAATAAGCGCCTCTAAATTATCGGTAATACGGTTAACAAACTCTTCCTCACTTTCATCGATAGTTGCACCTCGATAATAATGTGGTGCGTCTGTACGTAGAACGCCTAAGGCATCAAAAGGTAAGTCAAAGTGTGTATGGTTAATGGGTAATCCAGTTAAAGATGCTGACGCTATTGTTACCCCGTGATATGAACGTTCACGTGCAATTATTTTATATTTTTGTGGCTGGCCAATAGCATTAAAGTAATAACGTAATAATTTAATGAGAGTATCATTTGCATCACTTCCTGAATTGCCAAAAAACACATGTGCATTATCTACTGGCACCATATCAGTTAATCGTTCAGCTAAATCAATACCAACCTGATGAGTTTTTCCGCCAAACATATGAGAATATGAAAGCTGACTCATTTGTTCAGTCGCTGTTTCAATGAGTTCTTTATTATTATAACCAAGGGATGTGCACCACAAACCGGCCATAGCTTCTAAATATTTTTTGCCATGACTATCGTAAACGTATGCACCTTCACCACGTTCGATTATAAATGTACTATTCAAGCTAAGGTTTGATATAGGGTAAATAATTTTGCTCATAACATACTCAATATAATAAAAAAGTTTAAATAAAATGGATAATGATTTTTCAATTTTACGAATGATACGGAGCTGTTTATCTCTGTAATATAATTATATTCACTTGCTTACATTTGAATATTCAAATATAAATAGAGGTAAAGTTACCGAAGAGGCAAAAAGATGGGTAGAAAAAAAGCAGCGATATCGGGGCAATTAACTGATATCGATTTACGACAATTAAAGGTATTTAAGTCTGTTGTCGACGCAGGTGGATATACCGCTGCCGAAATAACGTTAAACCTCGCAAATTCGACTATTTCAAACTATATTTCTGATCTGGAAAAACGATTAGATATGCGCTTATGTGAGCGAGGTCGGGCGGGATTTAAACTAACGGAACATGGTCGCGTTGTATATCAAGCAACGTTAGAATTACTTGGTTCTGTAGAACAGTTTCGTACTAAAATCAATCAATCACACAACCGTATATTTGGTCATTTACACCTTGGATTTGCTGAACACATGTTAGGTGTGCATAGTGCCTATGTCGCTAATGCTATTCAAAAGTTTACGGCTCAAGCACCCGATGTACATGTGCAAATTAGCACAATGAGTTCGGATGATGTAACCACTGCTGTGCTAGATAAAAAAGTTGATATTGGTATCACTGTTTTATCTCAAAACTATACAGAGCTTGAAGCTCAAGCACTTTTTAATGAAGAGATGTTGCTATACTGCGGCGCTGGTCACCCCCTCTATTTAAAAGATGATACCAAAATCACAAAAAACGAGCTTGAAAAATATAATTTTGTCGAGTCACCAAGGTTAATGTTAGACCGTGAACCTCATCCTGATATGAAGGTCTGGAATAAACAAGCAAAAGCGCATCATCAAGAAGCTCGAGCGATATTAATATTAAGCGGTTCGTACCTAGGAATACTGCCCAAGCAGTTAGTCAATAAATGGGGATTCAAAAACAAACTAAGACCTTTATTTATTGACACCTACGGTTATCAAAATGTATTTAAAGCCATTCGTAGAAAAAAGCATGGCAATGAACTCATTACCAATATATTTTATCAATGTTTACTTGATGCTATCCCCCAATAAAAATACCCATATCTTAAAATGAGTTAAAATGAGTTGAGTATAGACGCTTGATCAACTCATCGCAGAGGTCAGTTCGTTAATAAAAATATTAACGACTGCGTTTGCTTGCGTTCCGTTTTTGATAATTAGTGAGTTTTCAGCACTGTAATTGAACCTATTAGGAAGGAGACGACGCAGCTGATATTTAGCGGCCTTAGCTTCAGCATAATAGTCTGGCAAAAAGCCGAGATACTTACCCGATAATATCAATAATAAACAGCCTTCCATGTGGTCTGCCTCTGCCTGATTACCAAACATGCTAATCAGGTCGTAGGTTGATGGCTGAACTTTATAACTTGATGCCGCAAGATCATAACAAGTAATCACCTCTTCAGTGATGCTTTCTTCTGGGTATTCAAAAAGGGGATGAGAGGGTCCACAAAAAAGAAAACTCTGATGCTCAAAAATAGGTTTATATTCAAGACCTGTACGCTTTATGTGTACCGTATTTATACCTAGATCTGCTTTACCATTAAGTATCTCAAAATCAACTTCATTAGGTGCCCTCGTGACAATTTGTAGATCTACACGGGGCGCAACATCTCTAAATCGTGCGATGATTGGAGCAAGATCGAAACAAGCCTCGCTCATTTCTAGCCAGTCGTCCGGTAGTGCTATCTTTAGTCTCCCTGTCAACTGTGACTCAATCGCGTTTATTTGATTGCGATAACCATCGAGGTAATCCAGCATCTCTTTTGTCGCATGATATACCTGCTCACCTTGAGAGGTGAGAGAAAAATCGGAGCGACCCCGACTACGTCGACATAGCCTCATACCCAGTCGAGCTTCCAGATTAGAAATATGAATACTGATAGTTGATCGGTTTATGTTCAGCTCAATTTCAGCTGCTGCGAAACCTCCCGATTGAGCAACACCAATAAATATTCGTAGCAATCGCAGATCAATATCACTCAACTTTCCTCGTAATGTTGAACCATTCATAGATACCTCCTGAGTTGCACTTAACAAAAATACAATAAAACCAATTATAAACTCATACAACAGTACATATAGATATTATTTATCACCTATTAAAACCTTATCTCAATGATAAAGCACAAGTTAATGCTAATGTTAATATTTATCAACTTTTAGTTTTAAAACAATGTATTTTCTGAATATTTTTAAGTAGACACAATAACCTTATGGTTTAATTTTCTAGTAACTGTGCTGAGCGACTGGTATAGGTGACGTTATTTGCGTGTTGCCACTACGAATCATCAAACACGAATATATTGACCATACTTTCAAAGTGTTGCGCGAAATTATTCCCACACTAGTAGATTAATTTTCAGAGGAACAAACTAAATGACATATCAACTTACTGACTTAATGACCGCTGCACGAAGTGCTCAATCTATTTTCGAGGAATTTTCTCAGGCTCAAGTAGATGTCTGTGTTCGAGCTGTCGGCAAAGTCGTTTTCGACAATGCCGAGACTCTAGCAGTAGATGCTGTAGAAGAAACAGGTATGGGTAACGTCCATGATAAATTTTTGAAAAATCAAGGCAAATCACGCAATGTCTGGAACTACCTTAAAAACAAAAAATCAATCGGTGTTATTGAAACTAAGAACGAAGAAGGCATCATTACCGTTGCGAAGCCAGTAGGCGTCGTCGGGGCAGTTACTCCGACTACTAGTCCAACGATGACCATATTGTGCAACGTGATGTTTGCTCTTAAGGGAGGCAACGCCATCATTATTGCACCTCATCCACGTGCAAAAAATATTAGTGCTAGAACTGTCGATCTAATAAACGATGAACTCAATAAATTAGGTGCACCGAAGGATCTATTACAAATTATACGTGAACCCTCTATGGAACTGACGAATGAGTTGATGTCGGTTGTAGATGTACTCGTAGCCACTGGCGGACCAGCAATGGTTAAAGCAGCCTATTCTGGTGGCAAACCCTCGTTTGGTGTCGGAGCCGGTAACGTACAGAGCATTATTGATCAAGGCGTTGATTATACTGCTGCTGCGGGCAAGGTTATTGCTGGCCGTATATTTGATAACGGTATTATTTGTTCTGGTGATCAGAGCATCATCGCACCAGCTCAGGACTTTAATCAAGTCATTGAGGCTTTCAAATCTCAAGGTGCTTATTATGTTGATGATTTAACATTGGCGAATCAATTCCGTGAAGCTTTATTTGAAAATGGCTACATGAGGCCAGAAGTCATCGGGCAAAGCGTACAAACAATCGCTAAACTTGTCGGTGTCGAATTACCAGAGGGAACAAAGGTCATAGTAATTAAATCTAATGGAAGCGCTGATGACATTCTACGTAGTGAAAAGATGTGCCCGGTATTGAGCGTTTTTTCATACGAAACATTGGATGATGCCATTGCGATTGCTTCGGCCAACTTGGAGGTCAGAGGTAAAGGACATACTTGTGTGATTCATTCAGATAATCAAGCTAATATTGAAAAAATCAGTCTCGAATTGCCTGTCAGTCGAATTGCTATCAACGAACCAGGATCTCTATCGGTCGGTGGAGCTTTGCACAATGGCTTTGTGCCTACAGGCACACTAGGGTGTGGTTCATGGGGCAATAATTCAATTTCTGAGAATTTTAGCTTTAAGCACATGATTAATACCCAACGAATTGGATTTACTATACAAGGAAAGACAATTCCGACTGATGAAGAGATATGGACATAGATTAAGCTGAGTTTTTTATTAATCGCTCTGAAATAACATAAAGCATTTGAAAAATACCATCGAAAATTGAGCCTTTGTGCGTACTTAAATCTTCTTATGGTGTAATTCCTCGCTGCTTGCGGCGAGGTTATTCATTACCTGAAAGACTCAATCTAAAAAACTCAGGCCTGGTAAAAGCAAAAACCCTATATCTACTAAAGAGAACTATGATCTTTCTAGTATTTCACGCTGCTCAGCTACTTCAATACGTATGTCAAAATCACGAGGCCAATTAGTATTCTCATAATCAAATTCTGTTAATTCTACCGATTTGTTTTCTTTTAAAGTTACGTTTTTCTCTTCCATTTTACTCTCTCTTTTGGTCAATTATAGTGTTAACTGATTATGACTTTAAACACTAATGTAATATTATTACGTTATTTTTGTAGTTACACAAGTTATTTTCTATAAAACACTACTTATGTTGTTTTATTACCACTCAATATAAAGGAGGGATAAATAGTAGTTTTATGAATGAAGGGAGTTGTTAGATTATCTACAAAGATCTTGTAATGGTACAAAACAGCCAAAAAATGCTCTCATTATTTTCTATTGATAATGATCACAATCTCGTAAAAGTGGATTTTTGTTTTCTTCTCTTGATCCACCCCTTATTTATGTGAGTGAACATCACAAACTAAGTTCCCTCAGTTTTTGTTACACCGTTAAACAACATTGCGTTTACCGCTAAGTCGTCTGGTGATAGACGATATATGTGCATATCATTAATGCAATAAGCACCTAATCTTTGGTAAAACGCTATGGCTGGAGTATTCCAATCCAAGCAAGCCCATTCGAGCATTTCACATCCGCGCTCAAGTGCATATTTTGACAAAAACTGCATCATGATATTGCCTAAACCTTTATCGCGTATTGTACTATCAATGAAAAAGCCATCAATATACAAGCCTGAACGTCCAGTAAAGGCAGAGCTTTTTTGATGGAAATATGCAAAGCCAACAACTTTACCTTCATAAATACCAAACACGGCCTCTCCTTGCTTAGACTCAAGCAGTCGCCCTATTCGTTTCGGTGTAGCGGTAATTTTATCGGCCATTTTCTGAAAAGCACCTAACTTTTTCATGAAACTAACAACCAGTGTTGCGTCATTATGGTTAGCAATTTGTAAATAAAACTTCGGATTTTGAGAAAGGATTTTTGGCATTAATATTCCCTTGTTAACACCCTATTAATGGAATAATACCAAGTCCATTAAGTTATTTCCCACTCAGTGAGAATTAAAAGGCTTAGAGACAAGGCATTGATTGAAGAGAATGGTTATTCAGGAGAATATGCTCCTGCATTCTTTAATAAGACATATTAGAAAGTGTAAAGCATCACAAACTAAGTTTCCTCAATTTGTGATGTGAAGGAAGTAATCCCCATAAATAGGCTAGATTTATTTTTTGATTATAATTGAAAAATATAATCAAAATTAAAGCTTTTAGTGATATTTACCTAATAGCTACACTCATTTCATTTTTTAAAACAGGTTTATAAATTTTAAAATATGACACTGAACCTAATGCAAACCAGCTAATAACTAAAACCCATTCTTGCCATACTAAGGCAGCAGGGAAACCAGGGAAATACAATAATGCAATTGCTAAGCTTGAAATCACCCCAAACCAACCAAGAAACATCCCACCTTTAGCTTTAAAAGGCCTTTCCATTTCTGGCTCATTTTTACGTAAAAGAATAAATGATAAGCAAACAAGCAAATATGAAATCATCAAACTAAATGAACCGCCATCAACAAACCAAACTAGTGCTTTCTTTCCTAGAAAAGGAGCTATCGCGCCAAGTATACCGATAAATAAAATAGCGTTGTACGGTGTTTTATAACGGGAATGAACGCGGGCCAGAAATGAAGGCAACATACCATCTTGTGCCATAGCAAAAATAGCACGTGAGCCACCAATCATAAAACTATTCCAACTCGTTAATATACCTGCAACACCAGCAAGCAGAAGAAATAAGCCACCATTACGACCGAAAGCTGCTTCAGCTGCTGCCATCGTAGCAAATGATGATGCTGAACGTTCTTCTGAGGATAATAACATCGCGACGGCTAGTTCAATTAGAATATACCAAGAGATAGCGAAAACAATTGAAACAACTAATAATACACCTATTTTTTTAGGTGGTAGGTTTATCTCTTCTGCTGCCTGAGGAATAACATCAAAACCAGTCATTAAAAATGGCACCATCGCCATGGTCGCAAATATGCCACCAACACCACCAACAAACAAAGGCTCCATATTAACAGTATTACCTTCAACACCTATGCCTACAATTAGCATAGCACCAGCAATAAGAATAATTCCGACCACTACAGTTTGTATAAATGCGGCAAGCTTTACACCGCGAATATTAATCCATGCTATAAGCATGGAGGTAACCGCGCCAATTATCGCCATATCTAAAAAAACATCACTACCGTTTATTTGGTATATAGAAATGTTCCCTAAAGAAGGAAAGAGGTTACCTAGAACACTGGGGAGAGCAACCGCTTCAAAAGCACATACGGCAACATAAACAAAAATAATAGCCCAAGTACAAATAAATGATGCGGTTCCACCCATAGCTCTTTTGGTGTAAACATGCTCGCCACCAACATTTGGCATTGCTGCGGTTAACTCAGCATAAACAAAACCAATAGCAAGAATAACTACGCCAACAAGCGCTGTACCAATCATACTGCCAAGGCTGCCACCTCGCGCTAATATGTCATTTATCAAAGCTACCCAGGCCCAACCAACCATTGCGCCAAAGGCTAGCGCCATAGTATCTATCCACTTCAAACTACGGTTTAAACCGTGTTCTGTGCTCATAAACCAAACCTTATATTATTTTGAACAGAAATCAAAAACGCCCTAATAAAGAATATTAAGGCGCAATAATGGCGATTAGTAATTAAAAGTCACTTTTAACGGTAATACCATACAACATAGGAGAGCCAACTTGACCCGAAATAGTCCCTGCACTACCTGAAGGTAAGATTTCAGTAAAGTACTCTTCATCAGTAGCATTTTTAACCCATGCTGAGACAGACCACCATTGACCATCAATATCCATATCAAAACCGGCTCTAAAGCCAACTAAACCATAACCACTTTGGCTAATAGCTTTCTGGTTACCTAAAGAGAAGAATACATCATCTTGATGAACGTAATCGGCTTGAACATAAGCATTAGTATTACCATTAACTTCCCAGAAATAACGGGCCATCATGTTATAAGTTAACTCAGGCGTATTAGCTGCCTGCACATCATCAAAATCTAATGAACCAAAGTGGGCTGAAATTTTTGAATCTGTGTAACCAATGCCACCACGAAGTTCTAAATTGTCCGTTGGGAACCAGTTGATTTCAACTTCACCACCTGAAACTTCAGCTTCACCAGCGTTAAATATAGTGAATGCGCCAGTCTCTACAACGTCAGCAAATAATTGCATATCGGTATAATCATATAAATACAATGAAGCATTCACCTGTAGAGTAGAATCAAGCATCTTTGACTTGATACCTACTTCGTATGCATCTATATACTCCGGCTCTGTTGCAGAGTGATCACCGTCCTGTAAGGCCCAAAAACCGTTCCAAACCCCTGCTTTATAACCTTGACTATAACTACCGTAAATCATTACATCATCACTGATATCATAGTTAAGGCCAAATTTTCCAGTCACCTCTTCTGATGTCGTTTTTCCATTATCAACATTAATAGCTGTCTCTGAAAAGAAGGTTGTATCACCGGTATACGGTAGATCATCAACATTGGTACTAGAGTCTATTGTATCTCTATTAATAATAGAGGTACCGCCATCAAAGGTGATTTCATCATCTGTATATCTAACACCTAAAATCATGCTTAACTTGTCTGTTAACTGGGTATCGGTATGTGCATAAACAGCGATTGATGTAGTATCTTGTTCGAAATCAACTAATACATCATGATTTAAACGATCTCTATAGCCATAAATATCGGTAATATGTTGTGAGTCTACATAATATATTGCACCCGCCATCCAGTTCATTTTGCCAAATAAAGGCTCATTTGAGGCAAATCTAAACTCTTGAGAAAATAACGATACCTCGTTGGAATAATTACCATCACCAATTCTATGTGGACCACCATCAAAATCTTCTTCGGCCATTTTATCAAGAGATTCATAACCTGTTATTGAGGTTAATGAAAATGAATCAAAATCAAAGGTAGCATTAATTAACGCGCCAAAGCTATCTGATTCAATTTTAGGCTCTTTTGAGAATTCACCAACACGTAAGTCATGGTTGTTATCATGATAACCTAGACGATCTACACAATTTTTGTTATTAACAAAATCCATAGCGCTATTATCATCTTTACTTAAACAGGGATTACGATACTGCATGCCATTTAAACCAGGAGTTTCTGTCGCAGGGGATGATGGGTTATCTAAAGCACCAGTACCGATAGCAATCCAAGGTTCATTTTCTGATCTATCACGACCACCATGAATATTCCAATAGATCTCAGCATCATCTAACTCAAGTAAGAAGCCTGCTCTAACAGCAAAGGTATCTGTTGCACCAAGCTTATTTCCGGTCAGTGTATTTTCAAAGGTACCTTCATCTTGATATGTCCACTTGCCCGCTATGCGTGTTGATAAATCATCAGAAATCGCCCCGCCATAAGCGGCTTCAGCTTCTACTGTGCCATAATTACCTAATGTTAAGCTAAAGTTGCCTTCGCTTACATCACTTGGCCGTTTGGTAATGAAACTCACCGCACCTGCGGTAGTATTACGACCAAATAATGTTCCTTGTGGGCCTTTTAATACTTCAACTCGTTCTACATCGAAAACAGAAAAGCTCATCATTGAGTTGGTAGGTAAAAACAATTCATCAGAATAAACGCCAACAGGCGCCACACTATTTGAAGTAAATGCAGCATTACCAATACCACGAATGGTAAAGATAGGTGCTGATTTATTAAGGACGTTTTTTACGTTTAAGTTCGGAGTATGTTGCGCAATATCAATAGGTTGTTCCACACCCAATGTTTCTAACATGTCTTCACTGAAGGCGCTAACCGCAATACCAACTTTTTGCTGATTTTGTTGGCGTTTTTGTGATGTTACTTCGATAACTTCAATTTTGCCTTTTTCTTTTTTTTCAACTTCTTTGGTCTCTTGTGCTTCTTCAGCTATCGCTGTAGAAGAAAACATAAGGGTAAATATGCTTGCTAGTAATGTTTTTTGAGTATTCACTTGTTCATTCCCCTGTTCATCGTTATTATTTTTTGATAAAGGCTTTATTAAAAAAGCCTTTTTATTTGAAAGGTCTCCTTCAAGATTATTACCTTTAAGCAGCATGGTTAGTGCTTGCTCAACGGTATAATTACCTTGAATTTAGTTTCCCCTCTTGCTTTTAACGAGGTCATAAGGAAATAGAAAAGATATCTTAGCGATATCCGATAGTTTATTAAGAGATGTACTTAAAGGTTGAGCCTGAATATTAAATTCATATTTCTCGTTCATCTTTTTATTTTCTTTTGCTTCAAAATTTTTTTGATGCCGAAAAACAAAAGCTTAATAAACTAATAACTATTAGCGTCTTACTAACCTGTCTATTATTAAGACGCTTGAGAAATGTAAATCTACTATTCAATAAATCCATTTATTATTTTTTTATTCGTAGTTGGGCATGATCGGCACTTTTCAAGACAGTTGTCGCCTAAATTGATAACCAGGTTTTTATACTGTTCTATATTATTACGAAAATGAACAATATCAAGGTATAAAGGTTTAGGTTGGCTCCTGAAAATAATGCTGTTTTTTTCTGAGCCCTCACCGACTGCTTTCAAGTAACAACTTAGAGTCAATGGCGAAAAATGAGTCCATACTCGGCCAAAAAGACCTTGAAGTTTATTGGTCTTTTTGTATAAAAATGACTTAAGAACAAAAGTGCTGATTTACTTTATCAACGATATAATTACCAATAGGAATTGCTGAGGTTGCGGCAGGTGAAGGAGCATTACAAACATTAATGGTTCGTTCACTGTTAGCAAATAAAAAGTCATGCACTAAGGAGCCATCATTCATCACTGCTTGAGCACGAATTCCCGCAGGATAAGGCTGTAGGTCCGACAACTTAATCTCTGGGCAATATTTTTGTACTAACTTTAAATAACCACGTTTAAATAATGAATTTTTAAACTCAGTCAACCCTGAGCTTAAATTTTGCCTGAGTACTTTCCAGAACCCAGGAAACATCACCATTTCTTTGATATCAATAAAGTTAATATTAATTCTTCCGTAACCTTCACGTTTGAAACCCAATACTGCATTAGGCCCTACCGTAACACTACCATCAATCATTCGAGTTAAATGCACACCTAAAAAAGGTAATTCAGGATCAGGAATAGGGTATATCAGGTGATTAACAATGGCATTTTTATTAGCAGGCAACTGATAATACTCACCACGAAATGGAACAATTTGAAAATCAACTTTGATATTTAGCATCTTGACCACACGATCGGCCATTAAACCAGAGCAAGTAATTAAATAACGACTCGAAAAATCACCTGCTGTTGTACCAACCTTTATCTTTTCTGCCGTTTCATTTAGCTGAGTTACTTTGGTGTTTAATTTATATTCTCCCCCCAAAGATTTGAATGCTTGCGCCATTTTAATTGTTATTTTCTGGTAATCGACAATACCAGTTGATTTAACTAAAATAGCGCCAAGGCCGGTGATATTAGGTTCATGAACTTTCAATTGCTGTTGATCTAACAACTCTGTCTCAATGTTATTTTCTTGACAGCGATGATAAAGTGCCAACATGCGTTCTTTTTCCTGTTCATTAGTGGCAACTAGTAACTTACCGCACTGCTGATAGGGAATATCATGTTGCAGGCAAAAATCAATTGTCGCCTGAACTCCTTCACGACAAAATTTAGCTTTTAAACTACCCGGTTGATAATAAACGCCAGCATGAATTACACCACTGTTGTGTCCAGTTTGATGAGTCGCAAATTCACTTTCTTTTTCTAGCAATAATACTTTTTTATCGGGGTAGCGCTGTTGTAGTTGCCAAGCCGTTGACACGCCAATAATGCCACCACCAATGATAATGTAGTCATAGATCATAAATATACTCTAGCTTCTTTGTGGTTACTTAATCTTTATAATTTTGCATTTTCATAATAAGCGCCGCGTTGACGCAGTAATTCACGATAAAGACCTTTATCAGCAACAAATTTATCTCGACCATGTAACCAAGCATGGTTGTTAACAACTAACATGCTACCCACAGGAACTCGAACATTAAAAGTATTTTCCTCCGCTTCCAATGATGTGCCCATCTCATACAGATACTGTCCTTGGCGCATATTTAAAGGTTCGGAAAATTGGTCAATAAATAACATTTTAGGTCGGCCATTGTCATCTTCTTCAAAAAATATCGGATGCTGTATTTTATAACCAACATTTTTACTTGAAGGTGATGTCCATTGAATATCTTCTTTTGCTAACGGGTGGTTATAGAATTTATCTAACTCTTGCCATTCATCTACATGCAATAATAAAGAGTCACCACCTTCCATATTTTCTTCAGCTATTTTCTGCATAATAACCCAGTCAGTACGCTCTTTTACATAAGTACCATCATTATGTAACTCCATACGACGGTGAGCTTGGCGCAAATAACTATCACTATCATCTTCATTTTTCACACTAAAGCGCGCATAAAACTTACCATACATAGCATCTAAGTTTGGCACACCAATTAAATGTGAGACGGCTGTAGATAATAAAATATTGAACTCAAGTTGATCAAATTCAGCAACAACGGGTTCACACTGCAACATAAATGCACCTGTAGCTCTGCTCTTTATTATACCAAGCAGCGTGGTGCCTAAAGTGTCATTAGTAAGTTTATTGAGAATGTCAGCAACATGAAAACGTAAAAATGGCTTATATTCTATTGCTTGTACTCCTAAAGGCAATGCCTGTTCAATAAAGCTTTTTACTGTCTCTGAGGCTAACGTTACAACTTGTAAGCGAGGATTTACTGCAAAAGGAGTAACTGAAAAACCAACTGGGTTTAATTCATAATTGATGTTTATTACTGATGTATTCATGCTTATCTCTTTATATCTTGTTCTTTAAATTTAAAATAGTTTTGTTAACCAACTGTGGCATTAATGATAATACCTAACAGCTATGTGGTCCCAAATCAGGTGACGCGCTGTTATATTGCAATGGCGTCACTGACAGGTTAATAGGTGATACTATCGTATCTAATATTCTCTGATGCGCTGCCATTAACAAAAGGCCTGATAACCTGTGATGGCACGGCCTAGAATTAAGGCGTGAACATCATGAGTGCCTTCATAAGTGTTAACCGCTTCAAGGTTCATCATATGACGAATTACGCCAAATTCATCACTAATGCCATTGCCGCCATGCATATCGCGAGCAACACGGGCAATATCAAGAGATTTGCCACAATTATTACGTTTCAATAAAGATATTAATTCCACGGGGCATTGACCAGCATCCATCAAACGACCCATTTGTAGACAACCTTGTAAACCTAAACTTATTTCTGTTTGCATATCGGCCAATTTCTTTTGAATTAATTGATTCGAAGCCAGAGGTCGACCAAATTGTTGCCTATCCACAGAGTATTCTCTTGCTGCGTTAAAACAAAATTCAGCTGCCCCCAATGCACCCCAAGCGATTCCATAACGCGCTTTATTAAGACAGCCAAAAGGCCCCGCTAAACCTGTAATTTCAGGAAACATATTTTCATCAGGCACGAAAACATTATCCATTACAATTTCGCCTGTTATTGAGGCACGTAAAGAAAATTTACCTTCAATTTTGGGGGCTGATAAACCTTCCATGCCTTTTTCAAGTACAAAACCACGAATTTTTTTATCAAGCTTCGCCCAAACAACAAAAACATCGGCTATTGGTGAGTTAGTGATCCACATTTTATTACCAGTTAAACGATAACCACCGTCAACTTTGGTTGCATAACTGAGCATAGAGGCAGGATCGCTACCTGAATTTGGCTCGGTTAAACCAAAACAACCAACCCATTCACCAGAAGCGAGTTTAGGTAAATATTTCATGCGCTGTTCTTCAGAGCCATAAGCATAAATGGGATGCATTACCAAAGACGATTGCACACTCATAGCACTACGATAACCACTATCAACGCGCTCTACTTCACGAGCCACTAAACCATAGCTCACATAGTTCACCTCACTACCACCATATTGTACTGGCAAGGTAGCACCCAATAAACCTAACTGGCCTAACTCACGCATGATTTCACGATCAAAAACTTCATTTCTATTCGCTGCTAGCACACGTGGTAGTAATTTTTCTTGACAATAATCATAAGCGGTATCACGAATCATACGCTCCTCTTCGGTTAATTGATTATCAAGAAACATAGGATCTTGCCAGTTAAAAGGGGATAGTGCTTGACTCATGTTATTACTCCGGTTGTATTTTATTGCGCGTTGATAGTTATAAATTATTGTTACACTCTACCTCTAAAGTAATAATAAATATAATATATAGAAATTATAGTTTTAATAACTTTTATTTATATATGTGTTTATATGAATTTAAAACGACATGAATATTTTGACAGTTGCCCCTAATTGGTAACTTTACTCGGGCAGCCAATAATTTTACTGGTTTCGTCTCGCCAATTACTACCGTTTATAGCTCTACAATGTAATTAACTTAAGGTAAGAATATATATTTACAATGGTTTAGCTCATTGTTAAGCTGTTAATTACTAACCTTACGGCTTCAGCAATTTATAATGTAGGCGACAAGTATAATATCAAAGAGTCTAAGTGTTATTCGGCTCATTTATTAATGACTTAGACAAAGCTAAAATTTATTTGCTTTTAATCAATTGGATTAATGTGTCGCATGTTTAAATCTATCTTAAAAATCTTATTTCTCTCCTCTAAAAAAAATAAAAAACCAAACTATTATATTTTTGAAGAGAATAGAAAGTCAGAGCAAGATATCCAAAAAGAAAATAGAGCTGAGCTGCAAGCTTCAATACCGTTAACACCATTAAAATTTACCTCCATCGAAGAAATACATCAAAAAGCATTTTATGATTTTCTATTCGGGCAATCCCCCTCAACAGAACAACACGATGAATTATCTTTATATGTCACTAAAGTAATTGAAAAAACACTTTCAACACCAAAACATGTATTAGAAGCCTTACCCTTGTTGCCCCCTTCATTAATCAAAGTTATCGAACAATTGAATGATAAAGAGTTCGATACACAAGTATTAATAAAGCTAATTCAGAAAGAACCAACAATATCAATAAAAGTCATAGAGTTAGCTAACTCCTCATTTTACAATCGAAGTAATAAGCCCATAATAGACCTTAAATCGGCATTTATGTTACTTGGAACGAATGGATTGATGGAAGGTGTCATTAATGGCTTTATAAGTAATCTAACGCCTCAGTCAGCTTTATACTTTCGACAATATGGCGACAAAATATGGAAGCACTGTTTTACTACTGGGGAGATTGCAAAAGAATTGATAAACAACTCACCCCATAAGCAAGAATCAGCTCAAGGATACCTTATAGGCTTGCTTTGTAACTTAGGTGATATGATAATTTATCAGCTATTAATAGAAGCTTTTGCCCACGTACATCCAGATTACCGACCCAGCTCTTTTGCTTTCAAAGAGATCATGTCTAAAAATTCAAAAAGGCTAACTTATTTCATTGCAAAAGAATGGAATTTACCAAGTTCAATTCTAGATGCGTTGGCGTTACAGGGGAAGTTAACTAAATCTTCAATGCTACCTTCAGTTTTTAGTCGGCGACCAATTGCTTGCTATGTATATGAAGCGAATATTATTAGTGAATTAGCACTGAGGCTAGAACATCAAAAGGTCAGTAGTGAGGAATTAAGAGAAATAAAATCCTCTTTAGTTTTCAGTGATGAGGCTAAACAGTATTTAGAAGGTCTATTTAATAGAGAATCTCTAACCTAATTCAGAATTATTAGCACTCCAGCCGATAAATTATCCTACTATCGAGCAAATAGCCATAAACAATATTGCTCAAATACTATCACTCGAATATAACGTAGTAAAAGTACGCTTCCATCAAGCTGAAAAAATGTCAAAAGTAGAAATTACAGATGTACTTACCGATCAGAGCCTTAGCTTATATCCGTTATCATTCAAAGTGCATAATTTCAGTGGCAATTAAAAGCCATCGAAGAAGGGCTTGAGCAATATCACTTCATCGTTGCTGTGACAAAATAACTCACAATGTAATGGCTGATCTTAAACAACAAAGTAGCAAAATTCTTAAAAAAAAGAGCTAAGCAAGTCAATTGGTTAGCTCTTTTCTAAAAGGTATTCGCTTAGGCGCTTTTATGTACATGAACATCCATTTGTGGGAAAGGAATATTTAATCCTTCACTGGCAAATGTTTTATATACCTTTTCATTCAATTCAAAATATACACCCCAATAATCAGGCGCATTTACCCATGCTCTAACGGCAAAATTAACTGAGCTGTCTGCTAATTCTGAAACGGCAATAAATACTTCAGGATCTTTTAGAATACGTGAATCTTCGTCGCATAAACGCTTAATAACTGCTCGAGCTTTGTCTACGTCATCTCCGTAACCAACACCAATTGTCCAATCAACACGTCTTGTCGCTTCAGTTGAATAATTAATCATCGATGATGTAGATAACCCACCGTTAGGAATAATGATAGTTTTGTTGTCAGGAGTTTTCATAATGGTATTAAAAATTTGTATTTCAGATACTGAGCCAACATAACCCTGCGCTTCTATAACATCACCAACTTTGAACGGTTTAAAAATGAGAATCATCACGCCGCCAGCAAAATTCTGCAATGTTCCCGACAATGCCATACCCACAGCTAGACCAGCAGCACCAAGGATAGCGATAAATGAGGTCATTTCGATGCCTAGCATTCCTAGCACCGTGATGATTAGCATTACTTTTAACAGACCGTTAACAATGCCTGTTAGGAAAGGCATTAACGATGGATCCGTTTTACTTTTGTTTAAAGTAATTTCTACACCACGACCGATGGCTTTTATTATCCATCCACCAACAATCCATACTGCGATAGCACCAAGCAATTTCGGACCGTAGAGTACGGTCATTTGCGTGATTTGATTAATAATTTCTTCTGTGTTCATAGTAATTCCCTGATTTATTCATAGTTTTGAAAAATGTAACTAAAGGCTCGCTTATTTCGATTTATTTGATCTAGATGACAAAAATTCTATTGAGCATCAATGACAAGTTGATAGTTACAATATTGTAATATACGTTAAAAATCATGCCTGTGCTTAAAAAGTTGCCTGAGTGATTGGCAAAACATGTATTTAAAAAAAGATTATATTGAAGTGAGCGTAAGGTTACGCTCATTTAGCTATTGCTCTATTTTGAAAATAGAATAATCGTATTTTTATTATAAATCACTTGGACGTCCTTGATCTACTTTGTTGTAGTCACATACGCCATTTGGAAATATTTTTTCCAGTTTTTGTTGGTAATGCTCCATATCTATAGAGCCATACAAGCCTTGTTTTATTGCATGATTTACCGACATTAACTGACATTTAAACATATCGCCAGACCAAGTACTACCTGACTGAATGCGGCTAGTACTAAACATCGGATATATTTTTTGACACTCTCCTTCGCTTTTATTATTCCATTGGCCGTCCCAAATATCATTTCCTTGAAAGAGCACTTCACCATTGGCTGAAAAGCATTGATCAGACAAGCCTTTAGGTTTAGCTTCTAAAGTTGAAATGTTAGGGTTGTTCCTTAATGTTAATAACCATTCATCCATAAGCTTAAAAGCCAAAACAGCAGGATTATAGTTTTTATCTGAAATCCAAATTACATGATTATCGCTGTGCCCATTTTGTTCTATTATTCTTAATCTAGAAAAGAACGATGCGGATACATGGTGCATATCTAAATCTTTTTCTAAATAATGACGCACATCAATGACAGGTAAAGTGATTTTTCCAATAAACACCTGCCCTGCTCGATACGCAGCCTTCATGCCGTGAATTGAGCCCTCATGTCGTTCAGCGATTCCTTGAATAATTGGCGTGATATTGTGACTACCCCATAATGATAGCCAGAGTGGTATTTTTCTCCCAAAAGGTAGCCAAATATGCTCAGCTGTCATTTCAATTTGAGGCTTCCAACTGCCAATTTTACTATTGAGATCGATAAACTCATCAACTGTTATCGCTTTTTTCTGCATCGCCAACAAGCCATATTGAACACCAACATTGTCCCAAGTCGATAAGCCATAGCCTTGCTTATCCTCACCTAACACGCTGACTAGATCTTGCCAAAAGCTCCACTTTACTTGCTTAACCACATCAGGATGAAAAAAATCTCTTAAAAATCCTTGTCTTGGATTATTTATAAAGCTTGATAACCCAAAGTAGCCATTAATGCATTCGCTATTACCACTAGGTAATGAGGGCACAAACCCGGCCATAATTTGATTAACTGGCTGTAAGTACCCCCCACGTTGAGGGAAATTATTTAGGGCATTCATACCTTCCACTGCTTGCCTTTTATGCCAATCAAGCCACTGAGATCTATTTTGCGCTCTAAAAACAAAATAATTATTTAGCAGATCACAATCTAGCGCATAAGTAGTTTGGGTAATCATATCTGGATAAGAATAAAGAGGAATCAGACCATCGAGTATACCAGTGCTATTTTGGGCAATTAAATACTGAGCCAAACCACCACCGGAGCCACCTATACCAACAGTATATAAGGGTTCACCATACAAGCTAACAAAGTGTTTTTTTACCCGGCGCGCGGTATCTTCCGCTAATAACATATTGTAGGTATAACTAGTTTTATTACCGCTAGAGCTGATAACTGCGTAACCATCACGAAGCTGCTGCTTTTGTCTGTCAATCACCCGTTTAGCTTTTTGTTTTCCTTGCCGATAACCAATGCCAGAACCACCATTAAATTGAAAGACTAAACGTTTATTCCACTCTGACTGTGCTAAACGCTGACCAATTTCATCAGCACTAACTGGCATAATCATAGTATAAATAAATCGGTTAATGGTTCCTTGCTCTACTCTTAGCAATGTCTTATCGTTATTGTTCTTGTTATCAATGTAAGCAACTAGATCTGATTCAGTTAATTTGGTGATTTCGCCACTTTGATATAAAACGAAATATTGAACATTAGTTGCGATACTACAATCTTTAGAATAACCGATAATTTTTTCCTGTTTTAAAACATCAAGATAAACAGGTACACCATAAGCCAACTGATTATCGACTAATGGCTGCCCTAACTTTGAATCAACCGTCATACAATAAAATGGGTATTGGGTATCTCCGGAGTATAAGCTTTTAACTGGGCCATGTTGGCCAATTTTAATTGGAAAGTTAAAATACTCAGTTGGCCTAACGCTCAAGCTAATATGTTTGTTGACGAGCAATAGCGGGTTATCAACTTTTGGCGCTATATTTTTTACTTGTCGGAACGCATAAGATTCTGCTGGCATGAAAAAGTGTAGAGTGAATTTGGCCACGATCATGGCAAATATGATCAAAAGTGAATAAAGAAATAATTTCTTCAACATCATTTTCTCCTATTTTATACCTCAGCATTAAATTGAAAGCAGAAATCATTTATACCATTCCGTATAAAGAAGTAACCACTTAGAACGACATGGACGACATGGACGACATGGACGACATTAGAACAAACAAAATATATGAGGATATAGTTATCTACATCAAACAAATTTTGTGCTGTTATCATAGTGCCCATGCATTCCCAAAGGGCGAGTTTTAAGGGCTTATATGCTGCGTTATTGATTTTGATAAGGGAGTAACCATTCCCTGCAATCAATGCCTTGCCTCTAAATTCTCGCTAAGCGATCATTTTCTTATACGGATTGGTATTACACATCTTTAAGCCTAGTGCAAAAAAATGCTTTTCTCATTATTGAAATATAACGTTTTATTTCCAACTCATTGACACGACCACACTTTATCATTAAATAACAATAAGTTAACTACCATTAAACTTATTACAACTAAATAACGATATTAACTAGACTTTTTGCTATATACCCAAGCAATCAAGAGTTTGGTAGAATAGAAAGAAATTTAAGGAGAGTACTACTTATGCCAAATTATGTTGTTGGTCACAAAATTCCAGATTCAGACTCTATCTGTTCAGCGATTGCATTATCATATTTAAAAACTACTTTAGGCGAGGAAACTGTTCCTGCTCGTTTAGGTGAGTTGACCCCAGAAACTTTATTCATTTTAGAGAAGTTTGGTTTTGAACAACCAGAGCTAAAAACTAGCTATGCTGGTGAAAGCCTTTATATTGTTGATCACTCTGAACGTACTCAAGGTCCAGATGATATTGACGATGCGACTATTTTAGGCATTATAGATCATCATAAATTAGGCGATATCACCACCTCAACACCACTAGAAATATGGGTGCGCCCGGTAGGCTGTACTAATACTATTATTAAAATGATGTATGATTTTCATAACGTTGAAATTCCTAAAAATATCGCTGGTGCCATGATGTGCGCTATTTTAAGTGATACTGTTATTTTCAAATCTCCTACTTGTACCACTGCTGATATCAAATGTGTTGAGGCCTTAGCGGAAATTGCCGGTATTGAAAACCCTGCTGAGCTGGGCATGGATATGTTTAAAGTTAAATCTGCGGTTGAAGGTACACCGGTACGAGATTTAGTATTGCGTGACTTTAAAGATTTCAACATGAACGGTAACCTTATTGGCATAGGCCAATTAGAAGTAATCGATTTAGCTATTTTTGATGAGATGAAAGCTGATTTAGAAGCCGATATCGCAAAGTTAAAAGCTGAAGGCGAACGCCACACCGTCTTATTGTTATTAACCGATATCATGAAAGAAGGCTCTGAACTGCTTGTTGTTAGTGATAATGACAACCTTTCACTAGAAGCTTTTGGTGAAGCCACTACAGACGGTAAAGTATGGCTTGACGGCGTACTTAGCCGTAAGAAACAAGTTGTACCACCTTTACAAGGCGTTTTTGCTTAATCAATAAGCCACTTCATCTTGAACAAAAAAACCAGCAATTGCTGGTTCTTTTTTTATTTAACGGCTTATAAAAGCGTTTTAATCTTGCCGATGAAAACTTTAGTAACAAGGCGAATGCACGGAGTTGACGTTAGTCATTACTCCGTACATCCTGTACTTCGCCTTTCAGGCCACCCTTCGGGTGTTCAAATTATTTCCCGAAGAATTTGTGAGTACTTTCAACGCTGTTAATAAAGAATTTCAGCAAAAAGATTAGACTCTTTCAAATACTGTCGCAATACCTTGGCCTAATCCTATACACATAGTCGCTAGCCCTAGGTTTACATCTTTCCCTTCCATCAAGTTAATCAAAGTACCTGAAATACGAGTACCTGAACAACCTAATGGATGACCCAATGCAATAGCACCACCATTTAAGTTAATCGCATCATCTAATTTATCTTCCACTTTTAATGCTCTAACACATGATAATGCTTGTGCACCAAATGCTTCGTTAAATTCAAATAACTCAATATCTTCAATTGATAAACCAGCACGTTTTAATGCTTTATTTGTTGCAGGAACAGGACCGTAACCCATGGTCGCAGGATCACAACCAGCAAAAGCCATTCCGCGAATTTTAACCCTTGGCGTTAACCCTAATTCTTTCGCTTTATCTGCTGACATAATTAACATGGCTGATGCACCATCAGACAAGGCAGATGAAGTACCCGCGGTAACAGTGCCGTTAACCGGATCAAATACAGGTCGCAATGTTGATAAGCTTTCTGCTGTGGTATCTGGGCGAACCACTTCATCGTGCTCAACTAAGGTTAACGCACCATCGGCATCATGACCTAAGGTTGGCACAATTTCGTTATCCCAGCGACCATCAAGCATCGCTTGGTGGGCACGTTGATGAGAGCGAGCGCCAAATGCATCTTGCATTTCACGGGTAATACCGTGCTGCTTACCTAATAACTCAGCAGTTAAACCCATATTGCCCGAAGCGCGCGCCATGTGTTTACTTAATTCAGGTGCAAAATCAACATCGTACATCATAGGTACATGACCCATGTGCTCAACACCGCCAACTAAGAAAACATCCCCTTGACCCGCAATAATACTGGTAGCGGCATCATGCATTGCTTGCATAGACGAGCCACATAAACGATTTACCGTTAAGCCACCAATAGATTTTGGTAAGCCGGCAAGTAGTGATGCATTACGAGCAATGTTAAAGCCTTGCTCTTTAGTTTGCTTAACACAACCCCAAATAACATCTTCGATATCATTTGGATCTAATGCTGGGTTGCGTTTTAAAATTTGTTCCATCAAATGAGCTGATAGAGTTTCAGCGCGAACATTTCTAAAAACACCCGCTTTTGAACGTCCCATAGGAGTTCGAATACAATCAATAATAACAACTTCTTTCATAACAGTTCTCCTTAGGCTTGTGAAACATTAGTGTTGAAATAAGACTTACCTGATTTAGCCATTTCTCTCATGCCATCAGTAACTTGATAATACTCGCCTAAATGCGCATATTTATCAGCCATAGCAATATAGTTATCTAAACCAAGCGTTTCTAAGTAACGAATTGCGCCACCTCTAAACGGAGGGAAACCAAGGCCGTAGATTAGCCCCATGTCAGCTTCAGCTGCACTAGCAATCACGCCCTCTTCTAAACAACGCACTACTTCATTAACCATAGGAATCATTAAACGGGCAATAACTTCTTCCTTTGAAAAGTCTTTTTTGTCTGCACAATGGGCGCTTAATAAATCATAAGCGGTTTGCGCTGCAACTTTCTTAGGACGACCACGTTTATCTTTAATATGATCGTAAAAGCCTTTAGCATTTTTCTGACCAAAGCGTTCATTGCTGTATAAAGTACTCACTGGATCATTAGCTACTTTCTTCATGCGAGTAGGGAAACCAGCAGACATAACACCAATACAGTGATCAGCAGTATCAATACCTACTACATCAATTAAATACGCTGGTCCCATTGGCCAACCAAACTCTTTCTCCATTACTTTATCAATAGCAACAAAGTCTGCGCCTTCAAGCACTAACTGACTAAAACCAGCAAGATAAGGGAATAATACACGGTTAACATAAAAACCAGCACAGTCATTAACAACAATAGGCGATTTACCCATTTTAGCCGCATAAGCAACTACTGCTGCTACCGTTTCATCTGACGTGTCTTTACCGCGAATAACTTCAACTAATGGCATTTTATTAACCGGGTTAAAAAAGTGCATACCACAGAAGTTTTCAGGTCGTTTGACACTTTGCGCCAGTAAATCAATAGAAATAGTTGAAGTGTTAGAGGTTAAAATTGCATCATCACTTAACACACCTTCAACTTCAGCTAAGACAAAGCCTTTAATTTTAGGGTTCTCGACAACTGCTTCAACAACAATATCAACATCCTTAACGCTGTCATAACTCAGTGATGGTGTAATGTTGTTTAATACACCCGCCATCTTTTTAGCGTTCATGCGACCACGATCAACTTGCTTGGTTAAAATACCTGCAGCGGTAGTTAATCCCAAATCAAGGGCTTGATCGTTAATATCCTTCATTATAATAGGCGTGCCTTTATAAGCGGATTGATAAGCAATGCCACCGCCCATAATACCTGCACCTAATACTGCTGCTTTCTTCACAGATTTGCTTGCTTGTTTCGCCGCTTTTTTCGCTTTGCCTTTGATCACTTGATCTGACATAAACAAACCAATTTGCGCAGTAGCCGCATCGGTTTTCGCTAATTTTGCAAAATTAGCATTTTCTAAAGCCATTGCGCCTGCTCTATCAAGCGTCGCAGCTGCTTCAACAGTATTTACCATCACCATTGGTGCAGGGTAATGTTTACCTGCTTTTGCAGCGATCATGCCTTTACAAGTGCTAAAAGTCATAACACTTTCAATCTTACTTAACTTTAATGGCTCTAATTTTTCTTGACGTTTTGCGCGCCAATCAAGCTTGCCCGCAATTGCTAATTTAAGCATGCTAATTGCTGCTTGCTGTAATTTTTCAGGAGCAACTACCGCATCTAATAGACCAGCAGCTAATGCAGGGGCTGCGCGATAAGCTTTACCTGTACTCATCCACTCAATAGCGTTATCTGCGCCAATAATGCGTGGTAAACGCACCGTGCCACCAAAGCCTGGCATTAAACCAAGTTTAGCCTCTGGTAAACCAATGCTAACATTAGTATCCGCCACACGATAATCACAGACTAAGGTCATTTCACAACCACCACCCAATGCGACACCGTTTATGGCTGCAATGGTTGGAAGTTGAATATCTTCGAATGAGTCAAATACATCAGACGAATTTTTAACCCAAGGAATTAACGCTTCCTCAGGCTCCTTGAACGTTTCTAAAAATTCAGTGATGTCAGCACCAACAATAAACGTTGATTTACCTGAGGTCACCATTACCCCTTTAGCTTCACTACAATTATTAATAGCAGCAACAACTGCTCTGTATTCTTCAAATGTTGCTTGATCGAATTTGTTTACTGATCCTTGAGCATCGAACTTAAGTTCAACAATGCCGTCATCAAGTAACTGTGCGCTAAGGCTTTTGCCTTGAAATATCATACTTTGTCTCCTTCACCTAAAATGTGGTGTTGATATATTGATGATTTAATTTGTATATAGCCAAATAGGTAAAGCTCTATCTGAGTAAGGGAATGTTTTCGTGTTATTAATCTAATACTATTTTGTAATAGACGACTGAGTGTGCCTTGAAAAAATGCTAATTGCAACACAAATTCAAACAGGCGTTTTAATTAAGTGTATTAAAAATTATTTTTTGCTTATCACTGTATCTTATATAGCTGGTGTTAATACTGCCACTATTTAAAATAAAGACTAAAAAGCGTAAACTACTCATCTATAAAAGCTGCCTGTTTTACAAATTTTTCATGAAGCAATTACTTAAACGCTTTAACAAGCCTGAACATTTATTATTAGCCATGGCTTTCACTATGCCATTAGTTTTCTCTGTGTGGATGGTACTACTCAATAACTTTGTTATTGAAAAAGCTCATTTTACTGGCGTAGAAATTGGCATTTTACAAAGCTTACGAGAAATCCCCGGCTTTTTAGCTTTTACCGTGATCTATGCTTTGCTCTTTATAAAAGAGCAGCGTCTGGCGTTAATCTCTCTCGCTATCACCAGTTTAGGTGTGTTCCTTACAGGATTTTTCCCAAGTGTTGTCGGTTTATACCTCACCACAATGTTGATGTCTGTGGGTTTTCATTACTATGAAACCATAAGTCAATCATTAACATTGCAGTGGATCGATAAAGAGAAAACGGCTCATTTTATGGGCCGCCTGTTATCAATAAAAGCGATAGCGTCTCTGTTAGCATTTTCAAGTATATGGTTGTTAATGACAGAATTTTCATGGGGATATCAAGTGACTTATGCACTATTTGGCATTATAGGTTTATTACTCACCCTAGTATTGGCGCTTTCATTTAGGCATTTCCCCGAAAAAACACCGCAAACCAAAAAGTTAATTTTAAGAAAACAATATTGGTTATTTTATGCATTAACGTTTTTTAGTGGTGCCCGAAGACAGATATTTGTCGTCTTTGCTGGCTTTTTAATGGTTGAAAAATTTCACTATAGCGTTGCTGACATTAGTGCTTTATTTTTGATTAACTATATCTTTAACTGGTTATTTGCAGCGAGAATTGGTCAATTTATAGGGAAAGTTGGTGAGCGAGCAGTGTTACGCTTTGAGTATATCGGCTTAGTCATAATTTTTATCAGCTATGGCTTAGTGGAAAACTCAACGATAGCGGCAGCGTTATATGTTATTGATCATTTATTTTTTGCTTTGGCTATCGCAATTAAAACTTATTTTCAAAAAATAGCACAGCCTGAAGATATTGCTGCTAGTGCTGGGGTAAGCTTTTCAATTAATCATATTGCAGCTGTGATTATTCCTGCACTATTAGGTATGTTGTGGATTATTAAGCCTTCGTGGGTGTTTTACATTGGTGCTGGCTTTGCCTTATGCTCTTTATCTTTAGCGCTGCTTATTCCTGATAAGCCAAGCATAGGCATGGAAACACGCTTAGCAACTAGTTAATGGCTAATGGCTAATGGCTAATGGCTAAATAATATTATGTAACATAGCAATATTCGCCAGATCTGCTGAGGTATTAGCATTTAACTTACTTTTAATTTGGGTATTGTAATTGCAAATTGTTTTATAGCTAAGACTTAGTTCATCGGCAACGTCATGTGCCGTTAAGCCTTTTGATAGCAGGCGAAATACATCAAACTCGCGTGGCGACAATAAGTTAAGATTATGTTTCGAATGTTGAGTTTCAGTTAAGGTAATATCATTTTGCTCAGGCAATAAACCTTGCTCAATATAGCGTTTGCCGCTAGCAATAACTGCAACGGCTTTCGCTAAAACTTCCGCAGCACTATTTTTACTAACATAGCCTTTAGCGCCTGCATCTAAAGCGCGTTCAACGTAAATCGATTCATCATGTATGCTATAAACTAAAATAAGTACTTTGGGATCATGCTTATAAAGGCGGCGAATGGCTTCTAAACCACCAATGCCGGGCATTGATAAATCCATCACGACTACATCTGGCTGAAACCGTTGGTACTCTTTGGTTGCCACTTCACCGCGTTCAATATCAACAATATCACCAATAAAATCTTGCGATGCTAGTAACATTCTAAACCCAGCTCTAACAACCGTGTGGTCATCAACCAATAAGACTTTTATTTTATCTATTTCCATTATTTGTCTTCCCAATAAGGTAATTGTACAACTACGTTAACACCGCCATTGGGGGCTGACTCTAGTGTGAATTGGCCCCCTAAATTTTCCGCTCTTTCGCGCATACCTAATAAGCCAAAGCCCGGAGAATTTAACTGATTTCCTTGGCCATCATCCGATACGGTAATCCATACTTTATTAACACGTTTAACCACTAAAACCGCCACTTCAGAAGCATTTGCATGGCGCACAACATTAGTTAAACATTCTTGAACAATGCGATAAACATGAATAGTAATATCATGACTCAATTCCTCTAAAGCAGCATCGTAATTTAAATTGAATTGTAGTTCAGGGCTACGTCGTTGCCACTCTCTAACCAAGTCAGACAAGGTTGCTCCTAAACCTAGTTCGGTCAAACTCAGCGGGTGCAGAGTTTTCATCATTGAACGTACAACCACGGATAAATGATTACAAATATCAACAATAGAACTGGTCACCGTTTTAACATCGGTATTATCTTGCTGACACGTTATCGCCATCGCCTTAATGGCCGTTAATGACTGCCCCATTTCATCATGCATTTCACGCGACATGTTTTGTCTTTCTGTTTCTTGAATTTGCATGGTATGGCGTGCAAGGGCTTGGTTATTTTGCTGCGCTGTTTTTAAAGCTAAAGAAATACCATTAACTTCGGTCGCAATGGCATCAAGTTCGCTAATTTTAAAGTGAGGCAATATATGATCAAAGTGACCTGTTTCAACTTGACGTAGGCCAGATAAAATAGTTTTCACCGCCTGTAACATAGAATTAAAAACAAGATTAACCGTAGAAAAGATAATTGACAGCATTAGCACTATCGACCAAAAAAAAGCTTTCGTTTCTCCCCAAGCCTCAGTTATTTCATCCATTGGATTGGCAGTAATAAAAATGGTTTTGGTTGAGCCATCAGCAATTTTAATATCATAGTTATGAGTAAGAAAATCAACCATAACCGCTTTAACAAACCAGTGGGGTGTGGTGCTACCCTCATCATCTATATAAATAGAATTATTATTTTGCAGATCAGCTTTATTCTCTTCAATATTGTCTTCAATTGAAATATGTAAATGCCTTACTGGTTGCATAGTAGCAAGTTGCTCTAACCATGCGTCATTGTCCTTACTTACAGCAGGGAGTTGAGTAAAGCCAAACTCAATCATTTGCACCGCTAAATTAATTGAAGAATCTACTTCATTTTCAACAGAGCTTCTTGCTTGCCAAATAGCAATAAGAGCACTAAATATTAGAATCAAAATAACCGAGGCGATGATCCTAAGATTAATAAGTGCACGTATACTCATTTGTAAAACTCCATAGAAAAATAAGCGAGATAAAACCAAAGACAATATATAGAAAGCTTCTTAACAATGTCTGTTTACGGGGTAGATTCTAAGAGTAAACTGATAGAAATTACCAGTAAAACTATTCTATAAAATGCATTATTGCCATAACATAAACCATAAGAATCAGTTGCACAATACCTTTGACCCACCCCTTTATTACCTACCATAAAACAGATCGATTCATACTTTAGTACTATGTACATTAGTGATTGATAATTAAAAGCTTTCCCTGATTAACCTTAACCTAATTATTATCCAAAATATCTGCCAAAAAGGAATTTTTCCTATAGTGAAATCCCCAACAATGCGATTAATATTTAACCCAAGCAAGCACAGTTATTTGAAGAGAGTAGCATGACAGCAATTATAAAGAGCAGCAGCATAAAGAGCAGCAGCGATTTAGCAAAAGACAAACTATTACTGCTACTAGATGAAATTATAGCGCACGATGGTTTTGGTGAAATTCGAGTTGATGTCAGCATCCTAAAGCGAAAACAAAAGGAAGTTATTATTCATTGTGGCAAGCAATACAGATTTGTAGTGGATGCACCATAACCTTTAAATAAATAATTTTTTTGAGTAAACAGTTTTAAGTAAATATTTTTACGTCAATAGTTTTAGGTAAATAGTTTTTTACCTAACTGAAAGTAAGTTGTTAAGGATAAAAGTAGCAGGATGCTTCTTTAGGACACTTTAAGGACAAGGTATTGCAACTAGGATGTTGCCATTAAGGATAAATAAAACAGGGGATATTGCTTACGGATGGCATCTCCCTGTATTACTTTTTACATTGAATTTAAACGACTGAATAGTTAGATAATTTGAAGGGATTTGTTTTAAAAGATCAGTATAACTATGAATACAGAGTGTGAAGTGGGTTTACATCTGACAATAATAATTAAGAATTTATGACCAACAGTCTGTACGAGGCAGATGAGGCACTAAATACTAAAAAGAGAAATATTACAATGAACATACGTCAAATAAAAACAGTAATAGCTAAATTTAAAAATGCCAATGTATCAATTATTAAAGATGATGCAATGCGCGCTAAAGCTCAAAAATTACAAGCAAAACAAAAAGGTTTTACCTTACTTGAGCTATTAGTAGTAATCACCTTATTAGCTACCTTATCAACTGCCGCCTTAGTTGCTTATGATAGTGTTGGTGAAACTGCCCTTGACGCATCAGCAGCAGCTTCTGTGACCACATTAGAAGGCACATTACGTAACTACCGCTCAATCGTTGGTGAATACCCAGAGCAGTTTGATAACTTGGCCAATGCTGATGGTGTATTAACAGGTGGTGCAATGCAGTTGATGTCTAATGAGACTAAAGGCTTCTTTGGGCAGCTAACTATTGCTGCCGCAGATACAGATGGTAGTAATACGCTAACCTCTGCAATATTTGAATCTTTAAGTGAGGCGGGTCTTGAAGAGCTACAATCTGTAACAAGTACTACAGACTGGAACCCAGGTTATGTGCCTAACTTAGCAATGAATGAGAGTTATGGTGAATATACAGCAGCAACAGTAACAGCAGAAGATCAAGGTTCAGAAATTGAATTTACCGATGCCGGCGCCGTACAGTTTGCAGAAGCTGCTATAACGGGATCAATTTCACTATCTATCGTTCCATCGGGTGGCGATGATGACGGTACACCCGGCGCAGGGACATGTACTGTAAATAGTATTAGCTTAAAACAAACGTTTGCTGCAACTGCTGCCGATGAGAATAAAGCACTTAACCTTATCAGCGATGGTATGGACTCAACTGGCTGTGATTTAGTAGTTGCATTAGGTGTTGGTAAAGAAGTTCCAGGGGCAACCTTAGGTGAAGCAGTTGAGATTGGTCAAGTACCAACTGTTGGTACTAATAATATTAATCCGAAAAATAATTACGCTCGTGCCATTGCCTTATTCCAAGTAGGTAGTGATGGTAGTGACGGTTCAGTAGAAAACGGCGAGATTGAAGAAAGTGAAATATTCGAGAAAGCACGCTTGATCGCCGTGGTAGGTCCTGAAGGTCGTACTATTGACCAAATCGCAGCTGCTGCGACTGCTGCTTCAGATGATAGCTAATAATTACTATTCGTAAAATTGGTTAAATGGTTTCTGTTGCTACTAGTTCAATGGATGGTAATGAATAGTGTTTAGTCGTGCTATTGATAAATTACTTTGAGTCTAGTGCTTTGAGAATGATAGTTAATCGGATCTATCATTCGATATGGCGGGATAAGTTTCATGCCTTATCCCGCTTTTTTTTAATTAAGCCGAGCTCAGGTTAACAATAATACTTGCTCAGTCTGTTAAGTAGTTTTTCTAAAGAATACTTAACAGACAGGGTAATAATAAAAAAGAGTATTGAATAAAAAGGAAATTTATCTTCAATATAAAAACAAGTAAATGGGGTGTTTATTGTTTTTTCTATCGCAAAATTGCAAACAGCATAACAGTCAATACGGCTTTACCTTAATGGAATTATTAACGGTAATCGCCTTAATGGCCATTATTTCAACTGTCGCCATAACAAGCTATGACGGTACACAAGAGCAAGGCCGATATGACGTAACAAAGTTTGAAATGAACCAAATACGTAAAGCCTTGATCCAGTTTCGTCAAGACAGTGGCAGCAATGACTTTCCCACACAAGGCGTTTATGACTGCGTTGATTCTAGCGACGACAGTAAAATAAATCCCAACATAGACCCACAATTGCCCACAGAAGCGGGCACAAGTGACGCTGACAAAATAGCTTGGTGCCAACACCCGACAAACTTTTGGATGTTATTTGCAGATCCGCTCGATATTGGCTGGAATATTGATACCAAACGAGGCTGGAATGGCCCTTACTTGCAACGTAAAGATGGTTATTTAACGCTAAGTTCCAATACCGTATACCTCACTGATATTGCCACTCCAGTTTGGGCAATTGCCGACCCTTATGTCGAGAATCAACAAAGTACGGGTGTGCTATGGTCTGTTAACACAGATAGCGAAATACTCAATAAAGCCGCCTTACCTTACCTATTATTAGTCGATTTAGTTAATTCCCCTGATGTTTATCAAGCAAGAATAGTTTCCGCAGGTGACGATGGCGAATTTGAACGCCATGAAGAAGATGAAGAAAATGAAGACGATGATTCTGATTATGATAACTGCTCGCCAGTAGATACAAACGAGCAAACTTTGGATCAGGTATTATGTTTATTAAACTAACTACATCTCGCCAACAAGGCTTCACCCTACTAGAAATAGTCTTGGTACTGTTTCTACTGGGTTTAATGGCATCATCAACTTTATTCCTAACCCAGAACGTTGAAGATCAAGCTAAGTATGAGGCAACCAAAAATCGCCTTAACATGATCCGCACCGCCATTATTGGTGATACTAGCAGAACCATTAATGGCCGCCCTGAAATCAGTGGCTTTGCCGCAGATATGGGCCGCTTACCTGAGTGTTTACGTGAATTACTCAGCCCTGTCGATTGTAATAACGTTGGGCTTACCACATGGGATCAAGATAATGATTCACAAATATGGGCTGGCTGGCGTGGCCCTTATTTGGTAGGAAATTCAGAAATCTCTGGCCAATTACATTTTCGGGATGGTTATGGCAACTCTGGTGACGGTTCAGCTATAGGTAGTGACGATTGGCAAAATTCTGGTTGGATTTTTTCAGAGTCGCTCGGTAGCTTAAGCTTTGTCAGTAACGGTTTTGATATAAGTGTCGATACTGATGACGTGCCAAACCCTGACGTCACACAAGAATTAATTAGCTCTTTTGATCATCAAGTCACTTTAGGATCCGATTGGCAAAACCTTGAAGTACAGTTTTATTCTGAATCAGTCAACGGCACTTTTATTGCGGCCAATAGCCTGAGAGTGAAATTCAACACCCCTGTTGGAGGTGACGTATTAAATTATTCAGATGATGACTTAAATACCAGTGATAAAAGAGATGGCTCTATTTATCTGAGCAACACCTTCCCTGAAAATGATGTGTTTATGCCATTATTAGATGGCAGCATTGAAGTGAGAAATACTGAATCATTTAGTTTTGTACCTGATGCAACGCTATCAGCTGATAACGTCAGCGTTACCATTACTGCGGCAACCGTAATCACCTATACAGATGAAAATGGTATTTCTGGTGTATTTACTACAAATAGTAAATGTTTACCCGATTGTATATTAACGATCCCTTCTGGCGATCGTAAAGCCAAGCTAGGCGGAGGTGAAGTACCAAATGGTGATATTGATGAACTTGAATTTGAAGCCACTAACACAATAACCATCTCACCATATTATGTCGCCCCTGTTATTGCACCTAACTTTACCAAATCAGTCATCACAGTAGCCCCCGGCAGTGGATTATTAGCCAACATCTTAACTTTACCTTTAAACGCCACTGTTACCCTAGCTGATAATGATGCTCAATTTAATGGTCTAGATGTTGTTTTATCCGGCACAACAATCACAGTTTCAGCGCCATTCACACGCAGCGGAAATACCATCACTACTGATTTTACTAATGATTCTTTTATCATTCCAAGTAATACCCCGCCCGCTGTTGGCAACACTTTAATTATACCTGCGGCATCCTCTTTCATTATGGGAGAAAAATCTTTCACTATTGTCTGTGAAACAGGCGCTGAACAAGGCGAATTATTTGACGGTGATTGTGACGATGGCAACTTAAATAATATCAGTAACCCTAAAAGCATGAGCTTAGTACCAAGAACAACCCTGCCCATCAATAACACCGCAATAGAGTGGACAATTCAATAATGCTTAAATCACTTTTAAAATTAGGCAAAGCTAAATCAATTTTAGTTTGTGAAACTGATGGTTTCTTACTACGTGCTGCAGTTTATACCCGCACAGGCAGTGAATTAGCGGTATTGCAAACAGCTGAATCGCAACAAGCTGATATGGCCGATGCAGTTGCCGATGTTATTAAAAGCCTTAAAGACAATGGCTGGGAGGGAGGTGAAGCAATTTTGTTATCACCAACCGTACTGTCAACAATTCTTGAATTACCGGTAGATCCCAAAAAACCTCGCCCATTAGCTCAAATGAATGAGCTAATTCGTTGGGAAGCTGAGCCGTTATTAGTACAACATACGACACAGTGCTCTGTTGGTAACTTGCTTATTGCTCGTGGTTATATGACCAGAGAACAAGCCGATGCGGTAATGGATTTACAACAAGGTAGAACCAATCCTGCTGGTGGCCTTGAGCTAATGGAAAAGTTTTCGTTACGCCGCTTTGGTGATCTTGCTGAAGAGTTAGGTTATATCAAACGCAGCCAACTTAACGCCTGTTTGGCAGGGCAAGAATGGTTAAAATCAAATGACGATGTTATTGAGTGTGGCTGGTCTCCTCAGGGGGAAGTAAGCGATATACCCGGCACTTATCACTGGCAAGTAAGCGCGGTGACTAAAACATTGTTACAACGCTGGACAACTGTGTTTCAAATGCAAGGGGTTAGTTTACAAGCAATGTACCCATTAGCGGGTTCAAGTGCCTGTTTATTAAGTAATTCAAGCGAAGAGCAAGTTTTGATTGAGTCGCATGCGGGTATGTCATTCACCATGCAAATGAAAGGTAATCATATTGTTGAACAACACTTATACCTAGACTCATCAAAAAGCCCATTTGAACGCTGTTTAGAAGGTTTTCATACCTTAAATGCTGCTAACGATAGTCAGCTTAGTTTATCAAACTGGTCTAAAAACGATGACACTACCCATAAAGAGTTAGCAATAAGCGTAGACCAAGACATTACTGCGATTGATAATAATTCAATTACTGAAAAGTCTAGCCCGGGCATGGTTGGTGCTGGCTTACATTATTTAAATATGGGTAAAAGTAACTGGGTTAGTAATATCCGCATGGGCGGCCCATTGCCAGATTTATTACAACGCCCAAATGTGCGAGCTGCCATTTTACTGGGTACGATTACTATTTTGATTTTACTTGCCGAAGCAAGCTTATTCATACGCAGTAGCATTGTTGAAGCGCATAAAAGTGAAATAGACGAAAGATGGCAAATTATCGACACGGTAATGAAGCGTATAAATGGCGATATTAAACAAGTTACCGAACGTAAAAAAGAGTTAAAAGTTCGAAAATCAGATAAACAACGTGAGCAACAACGCTTTATATTTTTTGGTGAAGAACTACCAGAACGCGCTGCTTTGGTGCAAATAATCTTAGGTATTTTGCAAGAGTCCGTCAGTGAAAATATCATCATTAACTCTATTGATGAACAGGTTAGACGTTCAGCTTTTCTGCCTGTTAGCACTAAACTTAACAAAAATAAGCAGGTAGAGGTTGACAGTTTTAACCTGCAAGCTTGGGCATTAACTGAAACAAGCGCTCAGCAGTTTATTCAAACATTAGAAAAAGCATCACACCCATGGGACCTTAAAGTGCTAAACAGTAATGTGGTTGGCCGAGCAGGCCCGTTAAATTTAGATGGATTCGTCGTGACATTGCGCATCGTTAAGTTAGTTAGCGCTGACTCTTTACTAAACAGAGAGCCACAACTATGAACAAATTAGCAAAATTAAAGCAAAGTGAGCAAATTTTAATTGCGATTACCTTATTCGTTATCATTATTGGTGCTTATAGCGTATTTAGATTTGTTCCTAAATACCAAGATATTAGCGCACAAGAGCGCAGCGCCGCCAAAACAGAACGAAAATTGTTAAAGGCGAGAATTCCCAATGAACCCGATCAAGATGCGCAACAATTGTTGTCGCAACTAGATGATCAAGAGCACGCAATGGCACTGATTAGTGATATGGCAGACAGTGTACAGCAACGCCTTGCACCACTTGATTCTCAAGAATTAAGAGTATTAATTTCTCAATTAGCACGCGATCTTAAAGTACGCATAACCACCAATGAGCGCATTGAAGGCAAAGCGCCTGCTTTAAAAATGGTTGCGCAAAAAAAACGAAAGAAGAAAAATCAAAAAACGGCCAATGCTAATGAAGAAAATAAAAATATCGCCTTACCAGCCACTTATAGTTGGTTAGATAGAATGGCCCCTAACACCCTGTATCACCGACCATTACAGCGAATTGAGCTAGTTGGACAATACCGTAGGATACGCGAGTTTATTCAAGAGCTAGATAATTTACCTTGGCAGGTAACGGTGATAAGAATGAAAATTGAAAAACAATCAATCACCCCGTTACGCGGTTATGCACAAGCCTTAAAGGCTGAATTAGTGTTGGCTTTGTAAGATGATTATTATTTCAATAAGAGAACGCCACGCCCTTACAGCAATGCCTTACCTGCCTTACCTAACGGCGTTGCTAATGCCCATTGCATCATGCATTTTCAAGAGGAGCGCGTAAATTATGGCGATTACTGACGAGAAACTACTTGAGGCTGGTCTTCACTCTGGCCTTATTGAAGCAGCCATAATCGATAAGCTTAAGGCTAGCGCACGCCGTCAACGTTGCTCTGTTATAGAGCATGTGTTGGCACATTATCGTTTACCCATTTCCACCTTGCACCGCGCGGTAGCTGAAAAAAATCAATTATCCTTTCTAGAGCCTACTTCTTTTACTATTGACGAAGGCTTAATTAAAAAATTACCTGCCAGTTTGGTTAAACGAAAACTTATTATTCCTGTTAACCAAGCGGGAGAAACATTTTTAGTTGTTTCAGACCCTGCTGAACGTGCTTCAATTGATTCAATTCAACGCTTGTTAGGCCACGTTTTACCGCTGGCAATGACGGATATAAAAACCTTAAGCTTACTGGTTAAGCAACAATTTAACCGTAACGCAAACCCAGAAGAGAACGGGAATGAAGCGGATGAGGTTGATTTAGTTAATCTACTTGATGAAATAATCAAAGAGGCATTTTTAAATAAAGCGTCAGATATTCATTTTATTACCGAAGAAGAAGGCTTAAGAGTCAGGTTACGCGTTGATGGTAAGTTACGTGATTACCCAATAGAAGCGAATTTAACAATAGCTGCGGGCTTAATTTCTAGAATTAAAGTGCTGGCAAATTTAGATATTGCTGAGCAGCGCCAACCCCAAGATGGTGGTTGCAGTTATAAACTAGCTGCGCCAATTAATAGTGAATTTAATATACGCGTAGCGACAGCGCCAACACAATTTGGTGAACGAATTACGCTGCGTTTGCTAGGCCAGCAATCGGGTGGCATTACTTTATCGGCTTTAGGCATGTTAGACAGTGATCTTGAGCAATTTAGGCAGGCAATTAAAAAGCCATACGGCATGATTTTACTAACCGGCCCAACAGGAAGTGGTAAATCAACCACCTTGTGTGCTGCCTTACAGGAAATCAACACACCTGATATCAACATTATGACGGTTGAAAACCCAATTGAATATGTGATGCCAGGCGTATCACAAATACAAACCGGTTTAAAAATAAATTTTGCTGATGCATTACGTTCATTGCTCAGACATGATCCAGACGTATTAATGGTAGGTGAAATTCGCGATCATGAAACCGCAGATGTATCGGTAAAAGCCGCTATGACTGGCCATTTAGTTTTTTCAACCTTACATACCAATAATGCAGTTAGCGCAGTAACCCGATTAATTGATATTGGCTGTGAAGCTTTTTTAATTGGCTCCACCATGACAGCAGTAATTGCGCAACGTCTTGTCAGGCGTTTGTGCGACACCTGCAAAAAAGAACGACCTGCAACAGAAGCTGAATTAAGCGAACTTGGCAGTAACAATAAAGCAGTTACCTTATTTGAACCTGTTGGCTGTGCAAGTTGCCAAGGTACTGGCTTTAAAGGTCGCTTAGGCTTATTTGAAACATTGTGGTTTGATGAAGGCTTCGCACGATTAGTATCTCAAGGCTGCAGCGAAGAAGCGCTAGAACAAGCGGCTGGCGATAATTTGAAGTTTATGTGGGAAGACGGCAGCCAAAAAGTACTAAAGGGTATGACAACGCTTGCTGAGGTACATGGTGTAACGATTGTTAAAACACATCATGTAGTAGAGGAATAACCATGCCTTTATTTTCCTACATTGTATTAACATCTGCTGGTAATGAAATATCCGGTAAACAGCAAGCAACTGATGTCAATGATGCGATGCAAGCATTACGAGACAGAAACTTACGTGTTTTAGAAATTAAGCCAGCCCGAGGCCAAGGTGGCTTTGCTGGCCAAGAGAACTTTTCTGATTGGTTAGCTTCACAACGCAGCGTATCGCAATCATCACTTATTTTCTTTTTTAGGCAAATGGCTTTTATGTTACGGGCAGGTTTACCTGTAACTGAATCTTTAGAACTAACTAATGCCCAAATATCTAGTGCTCGCTTGAGGTTAACTTCAAAGCTAATGTTAAACGATATTAAATCAGGGCACTCATTATCTGCGGCAATGAAAAAACACCCTGATGTGTTTCCTGATATGGCAATTAACCTAATGATCGCTGGTGAAAATACCGGTGACTTAGACGCCATTATGGAGCGGTTAGCCACTCACTTAGATAAGAAAACTGTACTGCGTGCCCAAATGTTCAATGCCATGATCTACCCTTCTATTGTGGTGCTGTCGGCCATTGGCGTAGCTGCTTTTATGGTGATAAAAATTATTCCTAAGTTTGCTGAGTTTTTACTTGGCCAAGGCAAAGCACTCCCCCCTTCCACCCAAACGTTAATTAATATGTCTGATTATATTAGAGCAAACGGTTTGGTGATTATCGCTGCGGCAATTGCATTCATTGTACTGGTATTACTAACTTATCAAACTAAACGGGGCCGACTGGCCATTGACTATGTTTTGTTACGCATTCCTGTTGTTGGCCCTATGCTGACGATAGGTTCTATGGGGCAAATTACCTGGTCTTTATCAACCCTACTAGCCAGTGGTGTCACGGTATATCAATCATTAAAAGTGACCGGTAAATTATTGGCTAATCGAGTGTTTGCAGACAAGATGTATCATGCCGCAGAAAAAGTATTAACAGGTAAAGATATGGCAACTAGTCTGCAACATCCAAGAATACCTGTTTTAGTAACACAGATGATCGCCGTGGGTGAACGCACAGGTAGCCTTGATAACATTTTAAAAGAAATGGGCATTTATTATGAGCAACTTCTTGAGAATGCGATTAAACGTATGACCGCATTGATTGAACCAGTAATGATCTTATTTATTGGCGTAATGGTGGGCTTTGTTTACTACGCTTTTTTCCAAGCTTTATTTTCATTGGTAGGTGGATAAATGAACGCTTTATCAGATAAAAAATTACTTTCTAGACTATTTATTATTATTGGCTTAACAAGCTTAGTACCTCTAAAAGTTAATTCTACACAAATAAATAAAAGACTAAACGCTCAGCAGCAATATGAAGCGATTCAATCTATACGCGACCCTTTTACGCCTAGTTCTTTAATGTTTGACACTATGTCGATCAAAGGCAGTGCCTCTGGTGCTGACGGTTACGGATTTATGCGTTCTACTTCTAATGCTAATTTACCCAAAATGCGTTTACGTGGTTACATAGGCAAAAGTGATGATAACCCTGTTGCCTTGCTTGAAGTCGATGGTAATCGAACTTATATCATTCATGAGGGCGATGAAATCAATATTGACCCTTCGACCCCTAATAGTGCTATCCGTATCACTAAGATCACCCGCTTTAGTGTCACTGTAGAAGCGGGAATGCTCGGTTCAATTCGAGTTCAAAGGTAATTACTACACATGAAACTAATGCATTTTATAACTAAAACCTTATGTTTATTAATACTCTCTCAAGCGGTTATGGCAACTACAATTGTTAAAGAGATAGAGTTTACTGATACTAAGTTGATTGATGTCGTACGAACGCTGTCTGAATTATCGAGCAGTAACATTATTGCCACACCATCTGCAACAAAGAAAAAAGTCACCATTCATTTGAGAAACATTACGGTTGAAAATGCCTTAAAATCAATCAGCCGAATAACCGATTTATGGTTTCGTTTTGATGAAGACACCAATACTTATCGCTTAATGACACGTGAAGAGTATGCCAAAGATTTAGTAATTCGTGAAAGTGAGCATATTGAAATATTTAAGGTAAGAAATGCCAATGTGAGAATTATTGCCCAGTCTATTGAAGATCTGTACGGTGATCGTGTTATTTTATCACTAGGCGAGCAAGTAGAAGGCGGGGCAAGTAGCTCATCGCGCAGTAGTGGTGGTAATTCAAGCCGCTCGTCTGGCAATGTTAGAAACTCACGTTCAACAAATAATAACAATAACCGCTCGTCTAGCGCTAATAATTCACGCGGTAGTTCAAATAACAATTCCTTTAATACCAGCGAATTAACTGTTGATCAATTTGAACAGTTATCACAACGAATTTCCGGCTCCACCGCTCTTAATAATCAAGCGATACAGCAATTTAGTGCTCAAGCTCAACCTATCTACATCACAGTTAATAATGAACACAGCATGATTATAGTTCGAACTGACGATAAAAATGTACTGAAGTCAATTGATCATTTAGTTAATAAAATGGATATTGCTGTACCGCAAGTGATGCTGGAAATGAAAATAATAAGTATTACATTAGGTGAAGACTTTAGCTCTATATTTAATTTTGAATTACAACCGAGTGGCGGTAATCAGTCTATTCGTCCAATAAGACTTGGCAATAATGCCCTGCCTAACTCAGGCTCTGTCATGTATGAATTTTTGAATAATCGTTTACGTGCCAATATTGAATTTTTAGAAAAGAATCAACGTATCAAGGTGTTGTCTAACCCCATGGTGCTGGCATCGAATCATCGCCAAGCTGAGTTATTTATCGGGGAAGAAAGCTTACTTGTACGGGGTTTTACCTTTAACCCTGCAACAAGAGAAGATGGTGATATTATTTCGCCTGCCTATATTGAAACTGAGACTGAGTTACAAGAAATAGGTATTACTTTACGTATTGTGCCTAAAATCAATGCTGATAACACAGTAACATTGGCACTTGAACAAGAGAGTTCCGAGATCAAACAAGGAGGGGCAACCCTTCCTATTACAGATGGCAAAGGAGGGGTTTTAAATTTACCGGTCGATACAGTTAACTCTTCCCGACTTACCGGTACTGTCGTAGCAAAAAACAACTTAACTGTCGCTGTTGGTGGCTTAATTAGAAATAAAAAATCAAGCCATGTTCAAAAGGTGCCAATTTTATCTGAGATCCCTATTTTAGGTAATATCTTCAAAAGCACCGTTGAGAATGAGCAAGAAACTGAAACTATTTTATTAATTACGCCAAGAATTCTTATGCGATCGGATGAAAGTGAACAAATACGAAAAATTGATAACCGCTTTTATCAAGACCTAAATCGTAATCACCCTGATGTTGCAGAATTTGATAATAAGTTCATTGGTAAAAAAACACCGATAACAAAAGCTATTTCAAAACCTATTGCACAGTCACCACAAATTAATAAACAGCAGCTATACATGAACATGAGTCAATATGCTGCTGAAATGGTGCGTATTCCTACGCTTGAACGAGTAAGAAATAAGGACTATCAAGCTGTTAGATATAATAATTTAAACATAAATGAGTTATTTAACAATGCTGATTTCGATGTAAATGCTATTGCAAGCTGGCAACGAGGTAACCTGTTCGTTAGCGTGGTTGAGGTTATTAATAGCTCATCACAATCTGTGACTGTTGATCATCAACGTATCACTGGCCGCTGGCTTGCCTCGTCAATAGAAAATAGTCAGTTAGCGTCAAACGGAAACACAAGTGACAGAACCTACATGTATTTAATATCAACCTCGTCATTTGAAGAGTCACTTGCTAATGGTAAATAACAATACTCAAGTAAAAGTGTTAGTGCCATTGCTTTTACTAAGCCCTGTTACTTGGTCTGCACCACCGTTAAAAATACATGTTTTCGAACAAGAAGAGCAAAAGGAACCCGCTAACCAAGTTTCTAAAGTGCCCCTACTTGAAATGCATGTCTTTGAACAACAAAAACAAGCGCCAATAAACCAAAAGACTCAAGCCCCTCTTCTTAAGATGCATGTATTTGATAGCTCACCTGAAATGAAAAATAATGCCGTTGTCGCTAAGCGTTATACTAACAAAAACACTCCAGAGAAAGACGAGCTAGCTTTATCTTATGTGAAATCTGAAAGTTACCTCAAAGTAGGTTATCGACAAGATGATCTTCAATGGTCAATTGCAGGACCAGAAGGAACACCTAATATACTCTCTG
>Ga0209395_1000566_pt1 | contig 53964 bp, 55 predicted proteins | sample GOMGulsemesocosm_3_FD_184635 | JGI IMG/M metagenome (GOLD analysis project Ga0209395, IMG submission 184635) | Methane-oxidizing microbial communities from mesocosms in the Gulf of Mexico - GOM9D Gulf of Mexico (SPAdes) (version 2) | ecosystem: Environmental > Aquatic > Marine > Cold seeps... | reverse complement strand
TAGCCACGGGTTTCACTTTACGCCGTGGCACTAAATTTAGAGTTAATTTACAAAAAGTTACCCAAGGCGTCAGAGACTCACGCTTTAATAAAATTAATGATGAACACTAAACTGTAACAAAACAATTCTAGTATTAACCGATGACAAACATCAGCAACGAAGGATGGACCTAAGCAATGTCGACAAATGAAATGTATCGCCGTACAAAAATTCTCACCACTCTTGGACCTGCCACCGACACGCCTGAAATTTTAGAACAACTGATTTTGGCTGGCGCCAACGTTGTGCGTCTTAACTTCTCACATGGTAGCGCTAGCGATCATCTCGCCCGTGCAGAAATGGTGCGCAGTGTTGCTAAAAAATTAAATACTTACGTTGGGATCTTGGGCGACCTGCAAGGGCCTAAAATTCGCGTCGCTCGTTTTAAAGATTCAAAAATTGTACTGGCCAATGGCGCGCCATTTATTTTAGATGCCGAGCTAGACAAAGACGCTGGCGACATTGAACGCGTTGGTATTGATTATAAAGAACTGCCCAACGACGTTTATGTTGACGATGTTCTGCTACTTGATGATGGCCGTGTTCAGTTACAAGTCACGGCAATTAAAGGCAGCGAAGTGCATACCAACGTCTTAATCGGTGGTGCCTTGTCGAACAATAAAGGTATTAACAAACAAGGCGGTGGACTAACAGCCGCGGCGTTAACTGAAAAAGACAAAAAAGATATTTTAACCGCAGCCGAAATTGGTGTTGATTATCTGGCCGTCTCATTTCCGCGCAATGGCGACGAAATGCGTTATGCCCGTAACTTGGCAGAAAAAGCAGGTTTAACCACTAAATTAGTGGCTAAAATTGAACGCGCTGAAGTGGTAGCAACCGACGAAGCTCTTGATGATGTAATCCTTGCCTCTGACGCTGTTATGGTTGCTCGTGGCGATTTAGGTGTAGAAATTGGTGACGCTGAATTAGTGGCAGTACAAAAGAATATTATTCAACGTAGCCGTACACACAACCGCATCGTTATTACTGCAACGCAAATGATGGAATCAATGATCGTTAGCCCAATGCCAACACGTGCAGAAGTAATGGATGTAGCTAACGCCGTGCTTGATGGTACCGATGCCGTGATGCTTTCTGCCGAAACCGCCGCAGGTGATTTCCCAGTAGAAACAGTTAAAGCGATGGCTAATGTGTGTTTGGGCGCTGAAAAGCACCCGTCTATTTACACGTCGCGTCACCGGATGCAAGAAGAGTTTACGACCATTGAAGAAACTGTTGCGTTAGCAACTATGTATGCGGCTAACCATTTAAAAGGCATTAAAGCAATTGTGGCATTAAGTGAGTCAGGTAAAACACCTCAGCAAATGTCACGTATCAGCTCACGACTGCCAATTTATTGTTTGTCTCGTCACCAGTCTTGTCTTAACGCTAGCGCGTTATATCGCGGTGTTTACTCAGTGTACTTTGACAGCACTCAGGTCGGCAACAATCAATTAGCATTGTCAGCGTTAGCTGAGCTTAAAATACAGGGCCATGTTCAAGAAGGTGATATGGTGTTGTTTACTTACGGCGATGTGATGGAAACTGTTGGCGGCACTAATACTTGTAAAGTATTGACCGTAAAATAACGACTAGTCTGTAACCTTAATATTAGCTAAAAAGCGCCACATCAACTTGGCGCTTTTTTTTGGTTGCACTTATCGACTGGAAATTTGACAAAAAAATACCGCTCAGTAAGTTACTGAGCGGTATTTTTGATTAAGTATTTATTGAGCTGGCTGACCCGTCTGCGTAGCTTAAAAAGCTAACGCAATATCAACCACAATAATTTACTTTGTTGCTTCTAATAGCTCAACACGGGCCTTTAATTTTTGGCCCGCTTTGAAGGTAACAACCCGACGAGCGACGATTGGAATATCTTCGCCTGTCTTTGGGTTACGCCCTGGACGTTCAGCTTTATCACGAAGATCAAAGTTACCAAATCCTGATAGCTTGATCTGCTCTCCTTGCTCAAGACAACCACGTAATTCCTCAAAAAACAGTTCAACCATCTCCTTGGCTTCTTTTTTGCTAAAATCCAATTTTTCAAATAGGTGTTCTGCCATTTCGGCTTTAGTTAGTGCCATTACTAGTCTCTTAGTTTTGCGCCAAATGAATCAGCAGCTGCAGTAATTGCTTTGTCTACTAGCTGTGATATTTCTTTTTCTTCTAATGTTTGTTTCGTGTCTTGCAAAGTTAAGGCGATTGCTAAGCTCTTAAAGCCGGGCTCAACACCTTGACCTTGGTAAACATCGAATAAGTTAACCGCAACCAATTGTTGCTCATTAATGCCTTTAATAGCGTTAATAACATCATTAGCGTTCACTGATTCTGCAACGACTAGTGCGATATCGCGTCGGTTAGCCGGGAATTTAGACAGGCCAACTGATTCTGGTAATTTACGTGCTAATAGCGATGCCTGAGTCAATTCAAACACTATAGTGCGGCCATTTAAGCCAAGTGCTTTCTCAAACTGCGGGTGAATCGCCCCAATATAACCAACTGATTCACCGTTACGGAAAATTTCAGCTGATTGGCCTGGGTGTAACGCGCTTAAATCGGTTTTTCTAAACTCAAAACTTGCACTGTCGAACGTCAGCTCAAGTAATGCTTCAACGTCACCTTTAAGGTCAAAGAAATCAACGCCACGGTTGTCGATATCCCAATGCTCATCACTGATGTTACCGGCAATAACGCCTGCAATCATCGGTTGTTGCATTACACCGTGTTCGCTGTCTTTGTTTGGATAAAAACGCAAACCAGTTTCAAATAAACGTACCCGTGGTTGCTGACGTTTTTGGTTGTGGCTTACTGCCTGTAAAAGGCCGGTCCACAAACTAACGCGCATCACTGACATGTCGATTGAAATAGGGTGCGGTAATATTTTACCTTCGAGTTGTGGAAACAACAGGCTTTGGATCTTCGGATCAACGAAGCTATACGTTATCGCTTCGTTAAAACCACGACCCACTAACACCTGACGCAAATCTCTTGGGCTTAACTGTGCTTCGTTATGCTTAGTCATTGCCAATGTCGCCACTGGTGACACATTAGGAATGTTGTTGTAACCGTAAACGCGCGCCAGTTCTTCAATCAAGTCTGCTTCAATGCTGATATCGAAACGGTATAGCGGCGCTTTACAAGACCAACCTTGTTCAGTACCGCTAATTTCAACACCTAACAGACTTAAGATAGCCGCAACGTCTTCGTCACTGATCTTAATTCCTAATACTCGTTCTATACGGCTACGACGTAATTCAATCGTCGCTTGCTGTGGTAAATCTTCACTTGATACCGCTTCAACAATTGGGCCAGCTGCGCCGCCCACAATTTCAAGTAACAAGTTAGTTGCACGTTCCATTGCTACAAATTGCAGCTGTGGATCAACGCCACGCTCATAACGATGTGACGCATCAGTATGCAGACCATAACTACGCGCTTTACCTGCAATAGCTAATGGTGCAAAGAATGCACTTTCAAGAAAGATATCTTGAGTTTTATCAGTAACACCACTGTCTTTGCCACCGAAGATGCCAGCAATAGCCAATGCTTTATTGTCGTCGCTAATCACTAAGGTTTGCGATGACAATTTAACTTCTTTACCGTCAAGCAAGGTTAACTTTTCGTTTTCGCTTGCTAAACGTACGTCAATTGCGCCATCGATAGCCGCTAAATCAAACGCGTGCATCGGGTGACCTAGTTCAAGCAACACATAATTGGTGACATCAACCACCGGATCAATAGAGCGAGTACCACAACGACGTAATTTTTCAACCATCCACAGCGGCGTTGCTGCTTCAAGGTTTATGCCTTTAATCACACGACCTAAATAACGCGGGCAAGCTGTTGGTGCGCTAATGTTAATCGCCAGTTTGTCTTCGATTGTAACTTGGGCTGGTGTAATAGCTAACTCGGTCGTTTCCATGCGGTTAAGCACAGCAACTTCGCGGGCCACCCCTTTGATACCTAGACAATCAGCGCGGTTAGCGGTTAAGTCAACCTCGATTGTTACATCATCAAGCGATAAATATTCGCGTAAATCGGTGCCAATCGGCGCATCAAGAGGAAGTTCCATGATGCCTTCAGATTCATCGCTCATGCCAAGTTCGCTAAACGAACATAACATGCCAAATGATGGTTCACCGCGTAACTTGGCTTTCTTAATTTTAAAATCACCAGGTAGTACTGCGCCCACTTGAGCAACAGCAACTTTAATGCCTAAACGACAGTTAGATGCACCACAAACAATATCGATTAACTCGTCGGCGCCAACATTGATCTTGGTTACGCGTAATTTGTCGGCATTAGGATGCTGACCACACTCAACGACTTCACCAACAACAACTTTACTAAACTGTGCGGCAACCGGCGCGATATCGTCTACTTCGAGTCCAGCCATCGTCAGCTGCTCAGAAAGTTGTTCGGTAGTTATGGCTGGGTTAACCCATTCGCGGAGCCATGATTCACTAAATTTCATTCTAACTTGCCTTATTTAAACTGTTGTAGGAAACGAACATCGTTTTCAAAAAACGCACGCAGATCGTCAACGCCATAACGTAACATGGTTAAGCGTTCAACCCCCATGCCAAAGGCAAAGCCGGTATAAACTTCAGGATCAATGCCAACCGAACGTAACACGTTAGGATGGACCATTCCGCAACCTAGTACTTCTAACCAACCATTTTTACCTTTTACATCGACTTCAGCTGAAGGCTCAGTAAACGGAAAGTAAGACGGACGGAATCGAATTTCTAAGTCTTCTTCAAAAAAGTTATTTAAGAAGTCGTGTAAAATGCCTTTAAGTTGAGTAAAACTAACGTTTTTATCAATCATTAAGCCTTCTACTTGATGAAACATTGGGGTGTGCGTTTGATCATAATCGTTACGATAAACACGACCCGGAGAAATTATCCGTAGTGGTGGATTCTCAGTTTCCATGGTTCGAATTTGAACGCCAGACGTTTGAGTACGTAACACAGTTTTAGGATCAAAGAAGAACGTATCATGGTCTTCACGGGCCGGATGGTGAGCAGGAATGTTTAATGCATCAAAATTATGAAAATCATCTTCAATTTCTGGACCCGCTTTAACTTCAAAGCCTAATTCACCAAAAAATGATTCAATGCGTTCAATAGTACGGTTAACCGGATGAATATTACCAATGCTTGTGCGGCGACCAGGTAAAGACACATCAATAGATTCTTGCGCCAGTTTTAGATTAAGCTGCTCGGCACGTAAAAAATCGCCCTTAACAGTCAACAGCTGTTGAACTTGCTGCTTGGCTTTGTTAATCAGTTGGCCAGCTTTTGGACGCTCATCGGCAGATAGTTTGCCTAATGACTTTAATTGTTCTGTTAACTGGCCTTTTTTACCTAAAAAAGATACTCGGATCTGATCTAAGGTATTAATATCGCTGGCCTGAGAAATATCAGCCTCAGCTTGCTCAACGATTTGTTCTAAATGCTGCATTAAGCTATCCCGAATATAACCCGACCATCGACCGAGTCATTAATTAATTGAATGATAATGGGCGATAATTTTACGTGATAGTCCAACTAATTACTAGGCGTAACTGCCTATAATTGGGTGTTTTACGTGGCATTGGTCAAATATAGACACATTTATTCGTTAGCAATTCCAGCAAGTTGGGAATAGTTATCAGCCAAGCTTCGACTGGTCGAACCGCTCACAACAGTCTATTTATTGATCAAAACTATGCAGTACTAATTTTCCGATGGTTAAATTATCACGTATTTTTTGATACGCACACGCCACCTGTTTATAGGTATATTGGCTATCAATCACCGGGTGAAGTTGCCCCGTTGCAAAATAATCCAGAAATTGGTGGCTAAATTGACCGATTAAATCACTTTTATAACGGTCACTTCTATTGCGCAACGTTGAGCCGACAAGGGTTAATCGTTTCGCCAAAACTTTGGCAAAATCAAACGTATCACCATATCGGCCACCGAGCATCGCTAAATTGACCAGCACAGCGTCGCTCGCAGCAGCGTTAATATTTTTGCTTAGGTAATCACCGCCAATAAAATCAACAATAATATCAACGCCAGCGCCACCAGTGGCCTGCTTAATGTATTGGCTAAAACTGGTTTGGTGATAATTAATCAAATGGGTCGCGCCGAGCGCTTTAGCCGCGGCGAGTTTTTGCGCTGAGCTTGCCGTGGTAAATACTTGCGCGCCACTTAAATTTGCCAATTGAATTGCCGCGGTGCCTACCCCGCTTGCCCCAGCGTGAATGAGTACTCGCACGGGGGGCTCGCCATTTTGCGCTATTTTCTCGTGCAGACGACCTAACGTAAACAGCGCTTGATAAGCCGTAATAAAGGCTTCAGGGATTGCGGCAGCTTGGACATAACTCAAATTAGCCGGCATTGGCATCACACTGCCAACATCGACACAAACCTGCTCGGCATAACCGCCACCGCTAAGCAACGCCATGACTTTGTCACCGACTTGAAAATTACAGCCCGGCGGCGCGCTAAGCACCTGCCCTGCCACTTCAAGACCGATAATGTCACTTGCCCCGACAGGGGGCGGATAGTGACCGTCCAATTGCAACAAGTCAGCACGATTAATGCCACTTGCTTGGGTGGCTATTAGCACTTCATTGCTGTTTGGCCGTAAATCGGCCGTGTCGGCGAGTCTAAGTTGCTGCGACTGCTGGTCATTTAAATATTTCATGGCTTTGCTCGATTGAGGTATAAAACAACTTTAGGCATTAATAACTAACTGACGATTAAGCGACCGTAAAATCATCAGGTACTGTCATTGTCACCGAAGTAACCGTTAAATTATCGACCTGCGCTTGCGCCGGCCCTTGCTTTAAAAACTCAGTCAATTGTTGCAATGCTACTTCGCTGCCAACCGCAAAGACTTCAACGGTGCCATTGGTCAAGTTTTTAGCGTAGCCAGTGATATTAAGTTGCTGCGCCAATTGTTTAGTCGATTGCCTGAACCAAACACCCTGAACTTTACCGCTGACTAAAAAAAGCCGTTGTGGCAATTGACTCTGTGGTGGTTTTGTCATGATAAATCCCTAGTGACTTGTTAAATTTTTTCGCTTTTATACCCTGCAACATACCATAGATTTTTAATGATTCGTTCTGCCAATTGAGATACGTAAAGCCCACGCAATGGAATTTGAAACCAAGGTATTTCAACCAACGGCTTAATCGAGCGCTTTAGATCGCAAAACTATCATCACAGCCCGCCAGTTTGGCGTATTTAGCGATAATCTGTTGCCTAACTCTGGCTGAAACCGTACACTCACGCTTTTCTTTGTTCCGTTGATTTGAGTACTCCTATGCAAGCTTCTGTGATTTTAAAGCCAGGCCGTGAAAAAGCCTTAAAACGTCGTCATCCTTGGATTTTTTCTATGGCGATTAAGAAAGTAAAAGGCCAAGCCGAGCTAGGGGCCACAGTAGACATCCTTGATAGTCAAGGCAATTGGCTTGCTCGAGGTGCTTATTCGCCTGAGTCACAAATTCGGGTACGTGTTTGGACCTTCGACGAAACTGAATTTGTTGATCAAGCTTTCTTCGTTAAACGGATCACCGCGGCTTATCAAGCACGTAAAACGTTGATCGCGGCGCAAGGCCTGACCGGTTTTAGATTAGTTGCTGCCGAGTCTGATTATTTACCTGGGATCACCATTGACCATTTCGACCAAACCTTGGTTTGTCAATTACTCAGTGCCGGCGCCGAGCATCACCGCGCCGCTATTATTGGGGCGTTAGAGCACCTATTCCCTGAGCATAATATTTATGAGCGTTCAGATGTTGATGTCCGTAAAAAAGAAGGCCTAACCCCGCTTGCTGGCCCAATCAAGGGTGAGCTTGGTGATGATTTAACAGTCATTAAAGAAAATGGTCATCAAATTTTGGTCGATATTAAAGCGGGTCACAAAACCGGTTTTTACCTTGATCAGCGAGATAACCGCGCCATTGCTGGCGATTATTGCAAAGACAAAACCGTGTTAAATTGTTTTAGCTACACCGGCACTTTTGGTATTTACGCGTTAGCAAATGGCGCTAAGCATTTTACCAATGTCGATTTGTCGCAAGGTGCGCTTGATATTGCAAAACAAAATATTGAGCTAAATAATTTAGACATCAGCAAGGTCGACTTTGTTAAAGCCGATGTATTTAAGTTATTGCGCCGTTACCGCGATGAAGGTAAAACTTTTGATGTGATTATTCTTGATCCGCCTAAGTTTGCCGATAACAAAGCCCAATTAAATGGTGCGTGTCGTGGTTATAAAGATATCAATATGGTTGCAATGCAGTTGCTTAACCCGGGTGGTACTTTGTTGACTTATTCGTGTTCCGGTTTAATGCCAGCCGATTTATTTCAAAAAGTCGTTGCGGATGCCGCGTTAGATGCCGGGCGTGATGCTCAAATCATCGCGCGTTTATCACAAGCTTCTGATCACCCGATTGCTAGTACCTTCCCTGAAGGTTTCTACTTAAAAGGTCTAGCGCTAACAATTAGATAGCGTACACTCGAACCAATACTTAACATTTAGCAATTGATGGAAAATCAGCTTTGAAAACAGTCCAAAAACTAGCGCCAACCCAGCTCGGCTTTGATAGCATACGTGCTCAAGAGCTGTTATCGCAATCCCAGTCCATTGACTCACAAGGGTTAGCGACCGGACAGCACCGAGCCCAAAATGCGTTTAAGCTGTTTTCAAAGTCACAATGTCAGGGTCAGAACCTGTTTCTGCTAAGTTATCCGACGATTGATACTAAAGGCTTAATCAAAGAACTGATCACCAGCCACCCGCACAACGATAATGTGGTGTTTGATTTAGTTTACGTTGAAGATCTCAATAATCCTCGACGACCCATTTGCCTGCAATTGCCGAAAGGCCAAGGGCTCAAATTTTCGCGTTTGGTTAGTTCATGGCTAAAACGTAATGACAAGACGCTTGAATTAGCGACCAACACATTAGCAGGATCGGGCAAGGGTGAATCTGACAATGAAGAGCCTAACCGTGAAGAGACTAGCAGTGTAGCACCAACAGCTGCACAACAGCCTGCAAGTGACAGTGCAGCACCTGTTATTGGGCGTTATACCCAAAGCATTGATCATCTATTAAAAGTGTTTAAACGTTTACCAAAAGTTGTCAGTTATTTAACTGATTTGGCGAAACGATTAGACCGAGGCGCCCTGTTGAGTCATCCGGTGTTGGCCAATAGTTTTGTCGCTCACAATGATAATCAGCCGTTACCGATTATTTACTGTGATAATCCTGACAGCATTAAGTTGTTCGGCGATATCGCCATAGTAACCGAGCAAGGCTCGACCGTAGCCAATCACCACCTGTTGCAACCGGGCTTACTCCATCGGGCCAACGGCGGTATTATTGTCTTACCAGCGGAACGATTATTAGAAGCGCCACAGTTGTGGTTTGAATTAAAGTCAGCGCTGCTCGATCAACAAATAAAATGGATCAGTGCCAACGCTTGGCTTGATCCAGAGCCTGTCGATTTAAAACTGCAAATCGTCTTGGTCGGTGACTCGCTGTCATACAAACTGTTCCTTGAGCTTGATCCTGACATTATGCAGTTGTTCCCATTAATTGCTGAAGTGAATCACCAGATAGCGATTGGACAAGATCAAGATCTGTTAGATTACGCCGGTTATTTACAAAACTTAGCACGACGAGCTGATTGCCATGATTTATCCATTGCGGCGATTGTCCGGTTAATGGAGCTGTCATCAACCATGGTTGAGCATCAACACAAGTTTTCGTTAGACAGCGCGTCGTTTACCCAGTTAATTCAGCAAGCACAAACGCATATCGATGATGGCACTCAGACCGAGCGTCAACATATTGAAACCGCGATTAACGATTATAACAGCCGTAAAGACCGGATCGCTTGTTACAGTTTTGATGCGATTAAACAACAACAATTAATCATTGAAACGCAAGGAAAAAAAATAGGCCAAATCAATGGTTTGTCAGTGCTAGAGACAGACTTAGATGCCTTTGGTGAACCATCACGGATCACCGCCGCGGTCTATGTTGGTGACGGTGATGTTGACGATGTCGAGCGTAAAGTCGACTTAGCCGGCAATATCCACGCTAAAGGCGTGGCTATTTTAACCTCGTATTTACACCAGAAGTTTGCGCTCGAGGAAGAAATTCCGTTGTCTGCCAACCTCGTGTTCGAGCAATCTTACCAAGGCATAGATGGCGATAGTGCGGCATTAGCGAGTTTAATCTGTTTACTGTCCGCATTTTCGAAACAACCACTGCTGCAAGGCATTGCATTAACGGGCGCTATCGATCAGTTCGGTAATGTGTTAGCCGTTGGCGGCATTAATGAAAAGATTGATGGCTACTTTAAGACCTGTGCCCTTAATCCACTAGACGGCAACCAAGGCGTAATTATTCCGGCCAGCAATTGCTTTAATCTTAATTTAGGTCAGCCGGTTATTGATGCTGTCGCTGCTGGTAACTTCACGATTTATGCCATTGATCACGTTGATCAAGCGATTCAATTGTGTTTTGAGCTGCCTGCTGGCGTATTAGATAAAGACGGTAATTTTGATCCAAAATCATTGTATGGCTTAATTCAGCAACGCATTGAACAAATTCATAATCCTGACCTTGGCGAGCATTCTTGGTTTGAAAAAGTTAAAAATTGGTTAAATTAAGTCGATAAAAGAGACAAATCGTCGCATTTAATTAATAATAAGCACTCTAGTAAGCTCATCGGAGTTGTTTGGCGTACAAGTGTTCGCTAACCTATCCGAAATTTTAATAATGGTCGATACAATGTCTAAACAATCTAGTTTTTCAAAAGAAGATTTACAAGCAAGCAGCCGTGGCGAATTGTTCGGACCGGGTAACCCACAGCTACCTGCAGATAACATGTTAATGATGGATCGCATCATCAGCATGACTGAAGATGGCGGCGAATTTGGTAAAGGCCAAATTATTGCCGAATTAGATATTAATGCTGATTTATGGTTTTTTGATTGCCACTTTAAAGGTGATCCGGTAATGCCGGGCTGTCTTGGTCTTGATGCAATGTGGCAACTCGTCGGTTTCTATCTTGGTTGGGTCGGCGGCAAGGGACGTGGCCGTGCGCTGGGAGTGGGCGAAGTTAAGTTTACTGGCCAAGTCCTGCCAGACGCCAAAAAAGTCACTTATAAAATCAGCATGAAGCGCGTTATCAATCGCCGCTTGGTGATGGGCGTTGCTGATGCTGTAATGGAAGTTGATGGCCGCGCTATCTACAGTGCTAAAGATTTAAAAGTTGGCTTATTTACTGATACTACTGCTTTTTAAGCTCGGTTCAATATCTCAAAAAATGGTGCTTAGGCGCCATTTTTTTTGCGCTAAATTCAGCTGATACAAGCTCAGTGATTATCCGACCAATTCCTGTAATTAAATGATCACATGTGCCTGCTAACAACCATGTAGTCGTAAAATACTCACCGATTACCTTACTATTGCCCCCATGTTGAACCTCATGTCGTACCTCATGTCGAAATCAATTAGCGGCTTGCTTAAATTAATTATCTCCGGCTACAACACGATTATAAATTTAAGGTAATTGGTATTCTCTAATAATAAAATCATTGACATGATTAAAAAATAATCATAAGTTAACCTCCTATGTTGCAACGCAGCAATTGCCCCGTATATCGAGTAGCCGAGATAATTTTAAATAAGGATATGTCATGACCGCAGCTAAAACGACTCAAAACCAGCCATTTTTAGACCCACTTTTACAAGTGAGTGAGATAACTCAAACCCTTTTTACTGATATCTTAAATAGCCAGAGTCAATTATTGTTAAATTCGATTGAAAAAGCGTCTGCTCAGTCAGGTGAATTATTTAGTGCTGGTGATCCCCAGACAATTTTTGAATTACAACAAAATAATATGCGCGATTATCAGCAGCAACTCAGCCAATATTCGACGGCCATTACTAACAGCTTTGCTAAAGCCCAAAGTAATTATCAAAATACCTTTACTAGTTCGTTACTTGCAACCAGCTTATTTGAGCAACCTGCCCCCCAAAATAACAAGACTCAAGATGTTAGCCCGGCCCAACAGTCAAGCGCAACTAAAGCGCCCGCTAAAGCAGCCAGTAAAAAAACTGCAGCGACTAAACCGGCAGTAGCTAAAGCAACAGCGACTAAAGCTGTTAGCAAGCAAACGGCGGAAAAGGCAGTCGTTAAAGCTGAAAGTTCTGTCAAAGCAAGTGCCCCGACGCCAAGCAAAGCAGCCGTCACTAAAGCCCAAGTCGCTAAGCCAGTCACTGAAAAAACGCCGAGCATCAATGAAAAAGCTAAAACAGCAACGGTAAAAAAAGCAAAGCCAGTAACCAGCGAGCCGACTAAGAATTCTACGACGACAGTCAATTAATAGCGAGTCGCTATGCGTAAACTAAGTGATAATGAGCCCGTTCGAATTAGGCTTAATCAGTCACCCAAAGTCGCTAACATGACCAAGAATATTAAGCTGATGAAACCATTGGCTTAATATTAGACAAGTCACTTATCTCAAGGTAAGTGGCTTTGTGACATTAAAGACACGGAGTAAGTAGTAATGGATGATAACGCCACCAATCAAGAATTTTTAACTTTTATCAATAACGAAACAAATAAAATGCTCGCCAGCATGTCATCTGAGCAGTCACAACAAGCTTTTAGCCAATTTAATCAACAGTGGATGGCGCTTTCTCAACAACATTTAGCAGATCCGGCGGCATGGCTCAATAATGTCGTGGAATTTCAGCAGCAACAAATGAACCTATGGAATCAATTGCTCGCCCAACAAAGCCAGCAAGCGACACCATTAGCAGAGCCGCCTGCTTTACAAAATATTCAAAATCAGATCTTCGACTACATTAAAAAATCCTATGTCATGACATCTAACATTTTGGCCGATGTCGCCAGTAAATCTGGCTTAGAAGATCATGAACAAGCGCAGTTAGATTTCTTTATTAGCCAATACTCAGAAGCAATGTCTCCTGACAATTTTGCCTTAACCAACCCTGAAGTTATTCAAGAAGCAATTGATACCAATGGTCAGAGCTTAGTTAATGGTTTAAAAAATCTGGTTGAAGACGTCGAAAAAGGTCGGATCAGCATGACCGATGAAAGCGCCTTTACCTTGGGTGAAAACATCGCGGTGACTCAAGGGGCGGTAGTTTATGAAAATGAATTATTTCAACTGTTGCACTTTAAAGCTCAAGGTAAAAAGGTTAACCAAAAGCCAACGTTAATTATTCCTCCCTGCATTAATAAATATTACATCTTAGATTTACAGCCTCACAATTCGTTTGTAAATTATTGTGTTAATCAAGATCACAATACCTTTTTAATTTCGTGGGCTAATCCGACTAAAGCGCAAGGTAATATTCATTGGGACGATTATATTGAACAAGGGGTGATTAATGCGGTTAATGTCGTCAAAAATATCAGCAATAGCAAAAACATTAATGCGGTAGCTTGGTGTGTCGGCGGTACGTTACTTGCTACTGCGCTCGGCGTAATGGCTAACCGTAAAGATAAGTCGATTAACAGTGCGACCTTCTTAACCACCATGCTCGATTTTAATGATCCTGGTGAAATATCGGTCTTTATCGATAAACCACAAATAGACAAGTTGTTAACACAAGCTAAAGCTGAGGGCGTATTTAGTGGCCGTAAGTTAGCCACCGCGTTTAATTTGCTGCGTTCGCGTGACCTTATTTGGTCTTATGTCATTAACAATTATCTCAAAGGTAAGCAACCTACCCCGTTTGATATTTTATATTGGAATGGTGATTCAACTAACTTGCCTTATGAAATGTATCAGTTTTACATTACCGAAATGTACCTTAACAATAAATTGTGTCAAAAAGATCAGTTGACGGTTTGTAACGAATCTATCGATCTCTCGAAAATTGATATTCCGTGTTATTTCCTCTCGACCATTGGCGATCATATTGCGCCATGGAAAAGCACGTTTGCCGGCACTGAGTTAATGAGCGGTAATATTGAGTTTGTGTTAGGCGCCAGCGGTCATGTTGCCGGTGTCATCAACCCTGTATCGCGTAATCGTCGCCATTTCTGGACCAATGGCACCTTAGGTCAAGGCGCCGATCAATGGCTAGAGTCTGCGACTAAGCAAGACGGCTCTTGGTGGAGTCACTGGGATGCATGGCTCCAGCCTCAGGCTGGTAAAAAAATAGCGGCTCCTGGTTATGGCAGCAGCGACTATCCAGAAATAGAACCTGCACCTGGGCGTTATGTCAAAGTAAAACTTGATGACATGACCTAACCTGAAAGGTATTAAGCTCAGTCAGCAATGGCTGAGTCAGTTTTGACGAATAGCAATTGCATTGGCTCTGTTGTACTTAAGTGTTGCTATAAATTAGGTTCGGTGAACTTTATGATGTGCTTTATGTATTTCCACTCTGTTTAACTTGGCAGCAGGCACACCAGTTACTTTCTTTGCGTCGGCAAAGAAAGTAACCAAAGAAAACGACCCGCGAATTAGTTGCTGATATTCAATAGAATGCAACTAAAACGGGGATTACAACCAATCGTCACATACATCTAGTTAACTTGTTGTATTTAAATGAGAGATAAAGCCAGACTCAGTTAAAGACAACAGAGCCAATTGCATTGCATTAGTATTGGCCTCTTGTGCTCGCGCCCTTACCGACACCCTGTAGACAACTCACTATCTATCAATTGTGTATCTCTCAATCCTGTATATCTCAATGCTAATAGCCGGCTATTGCTGAGCAATATGCGCTTCGGTAATTACTTCTGCATTATGCTAATTAGGCTCATCCATGTGGAAATCATTCGAGCCCCTTGTTCTTGCTAATTTACCCGGTGCACAACAAGATCAGATCTTTAATACCATTGGTATAATTAAACATAATGGATAGTGTAAGCAAAAAAAAGCGGGGGCATATTATGCCCCCGCTTTTGGAATAAACAACTTACTAATTAAACCACTTAGTTAAACCACTTAGTTAAACCACTTAGTTAAACTACATACTTAAACCACTTACCTTAAACAAATGCTTAACGAATGCTTTAAATAATGTATTAACTATGCTCCTGAATAAATTGTTTAATCATCGGTCCAATCTCTTGTCTAAAGCGACGACCGTTAAAGATGCCGTAATGGCCGACATCAGCTTGCGTATGATGATGCTTTTTATCTGCTGGAATAGCACTTAATATTTGATGTGCGGCCTGGGTCTGGCCATCACCAGTAATATCATCATGCTCACCTTCAATAGTGAGTAACGCAACTTTAGTGACTGCTTTACTATCGACCAGCTGACCTTGATATGTCATCTCGCCTTTGGGTAAATTATGTTCAATAAAGACATGCTTAATCGTATCGAGATAAAATTTCTCTGGCATGTCCATTACCGCCAGGTATTCATTATAAAAGCGGCGGTGATTTTCAGCACTATCGCCATCGCCTTTGATTAAGTCACCAAAAAAAGTGAAATGTTTGTTGATATGGCTATCAAGATTCATGCTCATGAAACCACTCAATTGAATAAAACCTGGATAAACCCGCTGACCTGCGCCAGCAAACTTGTCAGGCACGGTGCAAATCACATTTTTTTCAAACCATGCAAGCTCTTTGTCTACGGCGTAGTTATTCACTTCAGTAGGACTAACACGGGTATCAACCGGTCCGCCTAGTAGTGAGATTGATTTAGGCTGGTAACTGACATTATTCTGTGCCATCACCGATGTGGCGACAATAGTCGGTACTGTCGGCTGACACACAGCAATAATATGGAAGTCGTCGCCTAAAAACTGGCAAAACTCCATCACATAAGTCACATAATCGTCGAATGAGAAATCGCCATCACTTAATGGCACATCGCGGGCGTTGATCCAACTCGTAATGTAGACATCGTGGTCACTTATAAAATGCTCAACGGTGCCGCGTAGCAGGGTTGAATAATGGCCAGACAACGGCGCAATGAGCAGTACCTTGGGGTGGTCATAATTGCCGTTTCGTTTAAAATTCACTAAGTTACAATAGGGTTTTGCAACGGCAATCTCTTCTTTAATTGCAATTTTGTTACCATCGATATCGGCGTAATCAATATTAAAATCTGGCTGGCCGTATTCACCAGTATGGCGCTCGACGAGCTCAGCAGCAGCAGCTACCGTTTTGCCTGCAAAACTGTAGTTTAATGGTGACCATGGTTGATTACACATCGATTTTAACTGTTTCATCCACAAATTAAGTGGCGAAATAGCAGCGGTATAGTTTTGCTGCATTTGATATAACATTTTAACATCCTTAACAATCAATTGGCCATAGTCTTACACTGGCACAAAACGCGCTGCTAATGATAGAAAGCCAACTACCGGATATAAGTGAATCACAAGCATAACAAAATTGTGCAGCGCAACATAGACAGATATTACACGTTTAAACGCCCAATAATCAATCAAAAATCAAATCTAAATAATTTCTAACCAGAAAAGCGAGCAGTTTCAATGGCTAAATTGTATTAAACATCGCCAATTACATTGGTATTTTAACCATTGGAAGGTAAACTGAGCGTTACTAAGTAAAACAGAGATAATAGCTATGTCAGAGTTGAGGATTATTAAGAAATATCCTAATCGACGGTTGTACGACACAGAACAAAGCAAATACATTACCTTAACCAAAGTTAAAGAGTTGGTGATCCAAGGCTGTAAGTTCAAAGTAGTCGACTCAAACAGTGCTGAAGATTTAACCCGTGCTATTTTATTACAAATTATTATGGAAGAAGAGTCTCACGGTAAACCGATTTTTAGTGAAAACTCGCTGGCCCATCTCATTCGTTTTTATGGTGGTAACGCCCAAAACGTATTTGGTCAATACTTAGAAGAAAGCTTAAGTGCCTTTAGCGGCCAGCAAGATGTTTTTTCGTCAGCGACGCAAGTACCAATCAATAATATTGCCGAGATGGCGCAGCAAAACCTCAAGATGTGGAGCAATATGCAAACTGCATTTTTTAAACCCGGCCCCAACGACGACAATGATAAAGAAGAAGACGACCACAATAAATAGTTAAAATTTTGCTCATTACCTAAGAGAAAGTAAGTTAATCCTAAAATTGGTGCAGCGCACAAAAAAAAGAGTTGACTATAAATCAACCAGCCCATACACTGGGTCTAATGTTGCAGCGCAACAATAATATTAACCACTTTCTAAACCCTAAGGATATTACAATGACTGATTTTAACGCACAACTTCAAAAGATGTTTCAGCCTTCAACTCAACTACTTACAGCAAATGCTAAAGTACTTGAAACAGCACTGGCCCAACAAAGCAGTTTAGTAAGCCAGTTTATTGCTAGTTCTTTAGATTTTAACAAGCAATTGTTAGAGCAAAAAGACTTCGCAAATGTTCAGAACCTATCTGAGCAATTTGGTAAAAGCGTGACTGAGCAAGTAACGTCTTCTAATAAAGAAATCGTTGCTGCTATTACTGCTGCGAACGAGCAGTCTTCACAAATTATCAAAGAATTTGTTGAAACATCTCAGCAATCTTTTGCTCAAGCAGCAAAATAGTTAACTGATGCGTCTGAGAGCAGTTAGCAGAGGCATTCAATTTGTCTAGGGTTAGATCGCGTAAGTGCTTTCTAACCCTATTTTTTACTTACTTCCCGCATCTTAGCGCTTTCCAATAGCCATACTCGCAACCCGTTGCCTTTCATTATGATCTCATATCCGAAAAATTTTTAAATAGAGCTTTACATCTAGTGTTTTAAGGTTTTTTTCGTTATATTTAACCCTTTAGTTAATGGTGAATAATAACGTGTTTGAACTGTTAGATTTGAGCTTAGTGGTTAACTGGCTCAGCTTATTTGGCATTGCGGTTTTTGCGATATCTGGTGCGCTCGATGCCGCGAGAAAAAATATGGATATTCTGGGGTTTATGCTGATCGGCACGGTTACTGGCCTTGGTGGCGGCACCACACGTGATGTGCTGTTAGGACAATTACCGATGTATTGGGTGCAAGACGCGACCTATGTCGGACTGTGTTTAATTGCATCGGCGATGACCTATTATATCGTCCCTAAATTAGCCTCTCGAACCAAAACACTGATCTGGATGGACGCCATTGGGCTATCACTTTTTTGTGTCACTGGGGCTCAAATTGCGGTGCAACAAGGGGCTGCCCCACTAATTTGTGTCTGCCTTGGGGTTATTAGCGCAACATTTGGTGGTATTTTCAGAGATGTTATTTGCGGTTATGACTTGGTTTTAAGTCAGCGCGAACTCTATGTCACCAATGCCGTCGTGGGTGCGACGGTTTATTTGGGCTTACATTGGCTTAATGTCAGCGAGAATATCGCCGTGCTCGGCGGGGTCTTAGCGGCTTTTAGCTTGCGCAGCGCCGCCATAATATGGGGCTGGTCCATGCCAGGTTACCATTCACCCGAAGACAAATAAACCTTGGCGCGGTGCCTATTGTTAGGCACCGCTAACCCATTAAATTTCGATTTTAAGCGTATTTAGCTCAAATTCTTGATCCATCAATTGACCAATCACGTTATCACCACATAAATGATGGGCATACTGCATGTGTAAGCAACGTACTTTATCCCATTGCGAAATACCACCAATACCATACTGATCAAACAGCTTGATAAAACCAAGCGCTTCAAGACGTTGACGGTCACTTGGTTCCATCGCTTGCCAGCGATCAGCAACGTATTGTTGATGATTGCGATAAAAAGCCTGTCGCAGCTCTTCGTCTTGCATGATCCGCTCTTCAATCATTTTGGTCCAGCCTGACGTTTCAATTTCGGCTATCGCTTTATGTAAGTCTTTCGAGCATAACCAAAACATGGTTGGGAATGGCTTGTCATTCACTAACGAACGAGTTTGCAATACAGTCGGAATGCCTGCTGGGGTTTGGGCCGCAATTTTGACAATGCCACGAGGCTCGCGCCCAAGTTGACGGCGGATGATTTCAAGTTGCTGCTCGGTGAGTTGACAATTAGCCATGATCGGATCACTTCATAATAAAAAGCGGCGAGTATACGCCACTCGACCGAATAAATTAACCTGTTTTATCCTAAAATTTGGCTTAAATGTGATAAAGTGCGCCGTCCATCATTTGATAATAGCGCTCATGAAACTTCGTACTATAAATAAAGCTCGTTACCGTAAAAACTTAAATTTATTACTGGTCGCCGTCGCTGGCGCTTTTATGCTGATCGCGTTACTCATATCGACCTTGTTAATTTCGCTAATCGGCAGCCAATTTGACGACAATTTTAGCTTAAACGTCGCTGGCGTAATTATCGGTGGTTTGACTATTTTGGCGTTGCTAAATCACTTTAAAAACCATTCGCTGATGACCGAAATATATTACGTGTGGTTGTTAAAGCAGCAGCTTAATTATATTAATCGTAAACTAACAAAAATAGAACAGCAGGTGCAGCAACACAACCCAGACGCCATGATATCGCTCAATTTCTACTATCAGGGTTCAATGCAGTTGTGGCAGCTCGATGACAATACCATCACCATTGATTCACTCAAGCGTAAAATAGCCCAATTAGACCAAGTATTAACTGACTGCAATATTAGTGTCAGCACCGATGACTACCAGCAAAGCATGTTAGCGCAATTTTGATTGCGCCAAGTGCGCTTAATTAGGTTTACTTAACAACTGCCTATGATAGGTTATAGCTTCACTAATAATAAGTCATAGGGAAAACTGATGAATTTCGAAAAGCTATTAAGCAACTTTGATATGGGCGTTTGTGTCGATCAGCAACAACGTGAAGCCTTAGTTGATTTGGTTATTCTGTTTGTTGAAATTGACGGCATCGTTGACCAACGAGAAATGCAATACACTCAAAGCTGGCTCGAGTCATTAACATGGACTTCGACTCAGTCCCCAGCAGATTATCTTAAAGAGATAAGCGTAAAATGCCAAACCGCGATAGCGAACAACCAAGTTGAAGACTTTATTCGCCATCGTGCCAGTCATATCATTGATCCCAAAGCGCAACACGAAGCCGTGAAACTGGCCGAGGGTGTTGCAATGGCCGATGAAGAGTTAGCTGATGTTGAAGAACAAGCGCTGACCTTTTTAAAAAGCTGTTTTAATTAAAATCAATGTGAGGGGCGATATTTCGCCCTGAACGCTGCAGGTTTATCACAAACAACCATAGTGCTTTGATCTGTTTGCCATTGCAGAAAGTGTCAACCATTTGCCGTCAATCTGATTTTGCCACAATCGGCTGTATGTTCTAGGCTAAAAAAGGAGTAATATTAACGTAATATTCGACATTTAATAATTAGGTAAATACTTTGCAAACACTGTCGTCGTTACAACAACAGCAACTCAATAGCTGGCTGCTTGAAAAATCACCAAACGGCACCTTAAGTTTAACCGCTGTTAAGGGCTATTTATTTGCCGTTATCGCATCCCCTGACCCAATCGAAGTGAGCCAGTGGTTAAGCACGATTTTCAATCACAATACCGACACCCTTCCCGATGAAATAACCCTAAGTTTAGCGACTTTATACAACGAAATTAGCGAACAAATGTTCGATAGTGGCATTTCTTTACCCGAGCATATTGAATATTCTGACCTGCCACAAGCCAATTTTTTAGCGGGTCATCCGCTGCATGAATGGAGTTTAGGTTTTGCGTGTGGCCTCAATTTTTATTCGCAAAAATTATTAGAATCAGCTGAGGTATCATCAGAATTATTAGAAAGTTTTTCGCTCGCTATCATGGCGTTAACCTTCTTTGCCGATCATGAAAATGCCGATGTTGTGGTTGCAAGTCAACAGCAAACTACGCTCAATGAATTTGCACCGCTGATGTATCAGCTCATCAACGATCTGGTGCCGGAGTATGCCCAACTGGTTGAACAAGTAGCATTAAGCTCGGGTCTGTATGACGAAGCGGAAGATGATTGGAACTAGTCTTAGTCTTAGTCTTAGTTTTCGTTTTAGTCTTAACCAAGGTCGCTTGGCTCGGCTAAAATTAGATGAAATGAAATAGCATCATTTTATGACGCCGCGAACATGGATTAAAATTGATATGTTCGCGGCGCGCATTGGCAAGTTACTCACGTATTACTTGCTATCGTATAACTCGCTATCGTATGACTTGCTAGTTAGCCGTTACGGCGGATTCGCAACTACAATATCCTGGTAGCCATAGTGCGGCATACCGTCTTGCAGCCACGACACCGCCAAACGCCATGTCATCAAATGCGAGCCGCAGCGTGCGACAAGGGTTTTTGCTTGGTAACTGTTGCTGGCCTCTTGCTGACTGAAGATAACCGGTATTTTCCCCATATACATCGAGACACCGGCTAATTGCGCGGTAATCTCTGTGACGGGTTGCTTAAATTCAAGCGAGATATCTAATAACCGTTCAGCGTAAAGCTCGTCGGGTAAAACCAACGTGACCTTGTCACCATATAATGACAACGGGCAACCGGGAAAAACATCACATGAACTGGCGATGATTGCTGTTTCGGCTTCTTGCTCGGTTGCAGTCGGCGTGTGAGAGTGGGTATGTGCCGCCACCGAACTCGCCGTTAAAAACCAACCAGTAAAAATTAGGGGGAGTATTTTTTTCATCGCAACGATTTTTTGTTTAAGTTGGCCCATTGTAGCCTAGTTTTAATTTTATTCTTATTAAATGGTGTATTAATTGGTCATTACACAATGTTTTTTTTAATTATTTAACAAAATGACATTTATCAAATTTCAACTTTGATCCAAATCAAGCTACAATACCGCCCTATTATCGTATGATAATGGCGCTATGATTCTTAGCTTCAAAAAAATGAATCAGGCACTGGGTCTGTTCAGTAATACTGGACAGGTATTTACTAGTCATTTATGACTAGGTTTAACAAGCAAATGTAAGCAATGGAAGCCTGAAGATGACTCACACAAGTCCATCAAGTGCTGATTATAACTACACTGTTGTTCGCCAATTCGCAATTGCCACGGTACTTTTGGGCATATTTGGCATGGCAGTCGGTGTATTAATAGCATCACAGTTATACTGGCCACAATTAAATTTCGATACACCCTGGCTAACCTTTAGCCGTTTACGACCGCTTCATACTAACGCCGTTATTTTCGGTTTTGGTACAAGCGCCCTTTTTGCAACGTCTTATTATGTTGTCCAACGTACCTGTCAAACGAGGTTATTTAGCGACAAGCTCGCTAGTTTCACCTTTTATGGTTGGATGGCTGTTATTGTCTGTGCCGTAATCTCTTTGCCACTGGGTTATACCTCGTCAAAAGAATACGCTGAATTAGAATGGCCAATTGATATTCTAATCACCATTGTGTGGGTTAGTTATGCGATAAACTTCTTCGGGACATTAATGATCCGTAAAACCTCACATATCTATGTGGCTAACTGGTTCTATGGTGCATTCATTTTAGTGGTTGCTGTTTTACACTTAGTAAACAGTGCTGCGGTTCCTGTTGATTGGATGAAATCTTACTCTGCATACGGCGGCGCAACAGACGCTATCGTACAGTGGTGGTATGGTCACAATGCCGTTGGTTTCTTACTGACAGCTGGCTTCCTAGGCATGATGTATTACTTCGTTCCTAAACAAGCTGAGCGTCCTGTTTACTCTTACCGTTTGTCGATTGTTCACTTTTGGGCATTGATTGCATTGTACATTTGGGCCGGTTCTCACCACCTACATTACACTGCACTACCAGACTGGACTCAAACAGTTGGTATGGTTATGTCGATTATCCTGTTTGCGCCTTCTTGGGGCGGCATGATTAACGGTATTATGACCTTATCTGGTGCTTGGCATAAATTAAGAACAGATCCTATCTTACGTTTCTTGATCGTTTCACTGTCGTTCTACGGTATGTCAACGTTCGAAGGCCCGATGATGGCGATTAAAACAGTTAACGCCTTATCACACTACACAGACTGGACTATCGGTCACGTACACTCTGGTGCACTGGGTTGGGTAGCGATGGTTTCTGTTGGTGCGTTATATCACATGATCCCGCGTCTATGGGGCAAAAGTGATATGTACAGCACTAAGCTAATTAACACCCACTTCTGGTTGGCAACAATTGGTACTGTGTTATACATCGTTGCAATGTGGATCTCTGGTGTAATGCAAGGGTTGATGTGGAGTGCGGTTAACGCCGACGGTACCCTAACTTATAGCTTCGTTGAAAGTTTACAGGCGTCAAAACCTTTCTACTTAATGCGTGCCATTGGTGGTGCATTCTTCTTAGCAGGTATGTTTATCATGGCCTATAACGTCTTTAAAACAGTGACTGCATCTGATGCAAGAACTGATTTTAACCAAGCGTAGGAGAGTTAAGCAATGTTTAAAAAATTCAATCACGAACTTGTTGAAAAAAATGCTGGTCTTCTGGGTCTATTAGCTATTGTTGCCATTAGTTTCGGTACGTTAGTTGAAATCACGCCGCAGTTATTTTTGACTGAAACCAATACGCCGATGAAAAATATGAAGCCTTATACTGCCCTGCAGTTTGAAGGCCGTGATATTTACATTCGCGAAGGTTGTGTGCAATGTCACTCACAAATGATCCGTCCGTTCCGTCACGAAACTGAACGTTATGGTCATTACTCATTAGCGGGTGAGTCGGTATGGGATCACCCATTCTTATGGGGTTCTAAGCGTACTGGTCCTGATTTGGCTCGTGTGGGTGGTCGTTATAGCGACGCATGGCACGTAGCGCATCTTAATGATCCGCGCGCCGTGGTACCAGAGTCGAATATGCCTGGCTTCCCTTGGTTAGAAACCACCGTATTAGACGGTGAACTAACCGAGAAGAAGTTAACAATATTCCGTGACTATTTCGACGTACCATACACCGATGCTGATCTTGCAGGTGCTAAAGATGCTGTTAAAGGCAAAACTGAGCTTCAAGCGCTTATTGCGTACCTTCAATCACTTGGCACCCACTTAAAATAGGATTTGCTATGGATTACGCTACATTTCGAGGCTTAGTTACAGTGGGAATGCTGATTTTATTTATCGGTATTTATAGCTGGGCTTATAGCTCTCGCCGTAAGAAAGCGTTTGATGAAGCAGCAAACTACGTGTTTGCTGACGAGCAAGTTGACAACATAGCTAAAAATCAGGAGAAGAGTCCAAATGAGTAACTTCTGGAGTGCATGGATTATCGGTGGCGCCCTAATCGTTATCTTTGGCTGTGCGTATATCTTACGCATGGTTATCGTTGATACGATGGGTGAGGAAGGCAAAGAAATGCCTCATACCTTCGATGGCATTATCGAAATGAACAACCCACTTCCAAAGTGGTGGACCTACATGTTTGCAATCTCAATTGTATGGGGCTTGGGTTACCTAGCACTTTACGGTGTTGCAAATTATGAAGGTCCTTGGCAATGGAAAAGCGCGAATAAAGCAATTTATTCACTGGCTGATTCTAGAGCCGCTGTCATCGAGTCAAAAGAAAAAGGTGCATATGTTCAATATGACATGGAAATCACCCTGGCTAAAGAGCGTTATGACCCAATCTTTGCAGCCTATGCTGCTAAGCCTGTCGACGAACTAGCGAAAGATCCTGAAGCAATTAAAGTAGGTCAACGCCTATTTATTCAAAATTGTTCTCAGTGTCACGGCAGTGATGCTCGTGGTCAGAAAGGTTTCCCTAACCTAACGGATAACGACTGGTTGCACGGCGGCAGTGTTGACAAGATCAAAGAAACTATCATGCATGGGCGTAACAGCACAGCGATGGCCTCTTGGTCTGCGGCACTTGGCGGCGAACAAGGCGTTAAAGAAGTTGTTGCTTATGTTCGTAGTTTAGGTGGTCGTAAAGTTAACGCTAAAGACGCGACAGCAGGTAAAGCCAAGTTTGGTATTTGTGCCGGTTGTCACGGTGTTGATGGTACGGGTTCTTACGCGATGGGCGCACCAAACTTAACCGATAATATCTGGTTATATGGTGGCTCTGAGCGCGCAATTACTGATTCGGTGACTAACGGTCGAATTGGCATGATGCCAGCTTGGAAAGATATTCTTGGTAATGATAAAGTTCACGTAATCTCTGCTTACGTTTATAGCTTATCAAATAAATAACCCAGATTAATCTTAATAAAAAGGCTCCGCTGATGCGGAGCCTTTTATATTGGCGCAACAAATTAACAAAATCATCACTGGCAACCGTCAATAGTCATCGCCTAGTGGCCGCCTTATCTCAACCTGTTAGTCACAAAAGTTTATTGTAGTTAAGCTTGCAGCTTATACCTTGCCTGTTGATTTAACTGGAATAAATTTATTTTTGGAGTTGTTGTGGAAAAACCTATTGAACCTTGGTACAAACAATTTTGGCCTTGGGTACTCATTCTCTTGCCGCTGTCTGCTGTTACTGCCAGTGTCACCACCTTATTTATTGCAATTGACAATAAGCCCGACATGGTGGTTGAAGATTATTATAAAAAAGGCAAAGCGATTAATGTCGATTTAACCCGACTTGATAACGCGTTTCGCTTGGCATTAAAGTTCAAACTAACCGTTAATGCTGACACCTTGGTATTAGAGCAAACCTTTGGTGAGCCACAGCAAAGCGCGCTGCGTTTGCACTTTATTCATCGTACTCAACAAGCCAAAGATTTTGACATGTTAATTACCGCCGATGCCAACAGTGTCTACCGAGCTGATATTCCGAGTGAAGTTAACGGAAAATGGACCATTCAGCTTGAATCATTTGATGGTGAGTGGCGCATTCAAACCGTTGATATGTTCCCGTCTAAGTTTGCTACCCTGCTCGACTCTTTCGACCGTAATTAATGATGTCGTCTCAGACTCTGTCGTCGCAATCTAGTTCGTCACAAGATTTGACTGAACAAGATTGCTACCACTGCGGTGAGCCCGTAACGCCAGCACTTGAATTAACCGTCGAAATAGATCAACAAACACGCCTGATGTGTTGTCATGGCTGTCAAGCCGTGGCCCAGTCGATAGTTGATAACGGGTTAGTCAGTTACTACCGCTTACGCAGTGAAAAAGGCACTCAAGCCAGCGAGCTGGTGCCAGAGCAACTGAGTGAACTTTATAGTTATGACATTAAGGAATTGCAGCAAGAGTTTGTTGATGTCCATAGTGATCATAACGAAATCACCTTAACGGTCGAAAATGTGAGCTGCGCTGCCTGTGCGTGGTTAATCGAGCGCCAGCTCGCTCAATTACCCGGACTGTTGCAAAGCAACGTCAATACCACCACATCACGTTTAAGTGTCAGCTGGGACGATCAACAGTTAAAGCTGTCGACTATTCTATTTGAAGTGGCCAAAGTGGGATATAAAGCTTATCCGTTTCAGGTTGATAGTGCCGAGTTACACGAAGTAGCCACCGCAAATGCTTATTTAAGAAAAATGGTCATCGCTGGGCTCGCCACCATGCAAGTCATGATGTTTGCGATGGCGGTATATTTTGATGTGTTGGGCAGCTTAAGTACTGGTTTTACCGATTACTTTCGCTGGATTAGCTTAATCATTGTTACGCCAGTTGTTTGTTATTGCGCGCTACCCTTTTATCGCAACGCGCTCAGTGCATTAACAGCCCGACGGCTCAATATGGATGTGCCGGTATCGTTGGCGATATTACTGGCTTTTGGCGCCAGTGTGATTGCGACGATCGAAAAAAGCGGTGAAGTGTACTTTGAATCCGTTTCAATGTTTGCCTTTTTTCTGCTGCTAGGGCGTTTTATTGAGCAACGCGCCAAGAAAAAAGCCTCACAAACCAGCAGTAATTTATTTAAATTAATTCCGAGCACGGCATTACAGTTGATCGACGGTCAAACACAAACCGTGCCTGCACGTTTGCTGCAGCCCGGCGATATCATTTTGGCCAAACCCGGACAAGTTATTGCCGCCGACGGGATCATTATTAGTGGCACCTCTCAAACGTCAGAAGCAATTCTCACGGGTGAATCGATGCCAGTGGCTAAAACTGTCGGCGATACCGTCTTTGCGAGCAGCGAAAATATTGAGAGTCCGTTAACCATCGAAGTTAGCTGCGGCGCTAGCGAACGCTTAATTTCACAGATTATCAAGCTGCAAGAGCAAGCAGCGCAAACCAAACCTAAGCTGGCTTCACTGGCCGACTCGCTCGCCCAATATGTGGTCATGGCGATCCTTGTATTAGCGGGTTTGACCTATATTGGCTGGTCTTTGGCCGGTTCTGATCAAGCATTTTGGATAGCATTAGCCGTGCTGGTTGCAACCTGCCCTTGTGCATTATCGTTAGCCACCCCCTCGGCTTATACCTGCGCCTCAGCGGCTATTAGTCGACAGGCTATTTTGCTGCGTTCTGGCGATGCCTTTGACGCACTAACCCAGGTTAATCATGTCTGCTTTGATAAAACAGGCACCCTGACCACCGGCGAATTTACCATCAACGCGGTCGATTCAGCGTTGGATAAGCAGCACGTTTTAGCCCTATGTGCTGCACTAGAGGCTAATTCACAGCACCCTATTGCAACCGCCTTTAGCGAACATTTCGATTCGAGCTATCTGGCCAGTCAATGCAGTGCGAAATCAGGGGGTGGCATCACTGGCACCATTAATGGTCAAACCTACCTGCTTGGCAGCGCGCAGTATGCTGGCGTTAAACCCATCGAGCAGTCGGCTGACCACTGCGTTGTTATTTACCTTAGCTGCGATGGCCAATTAGTCGCCAGCGTCCGTTTAAGCGACCAAATACGCCCGCAAAGTAACGCGTTAATCGAGTATTTAACAGCCCGTGGCATCACCACTACCCTGTTAACCGGCGACAATTCAATGCATGGTGATTATGTTGCCAACGCACTTAAGCTTGACCATTTAGTTAAAGGCCAAACGCCCGAGCAAAAGTTAGCCTACTTGAGTGAGCAACAAAAAAACGGCGCCATTGTCGCGATGTTTGGCGACGGGGTTAATGACGCGCCGGTGCTTGCTGGCGCGCACCTGTCATTTGCCATGGGCACCGGTGCTGATATTGCGAAATCAAGCGCTGATATTGTATTATTACACGATGATTTAGCCAAAGTCGCGATTGCGATTGGCCTAGCGCATCGGGTCAAACGTATTATTAAGCAAAATTTCGGCTGGGCAATTGGTTACAACCTAATTGCAGTGCCTTTTGCAATCGTTGGCCTGTTACCTCCTTATTTGGCAGCACTCGGCATGTCATTGAGTTCAGTGATAGTGGTCACCAACTCGCTACGATTATTAAAAGGCTTAAAATGAATATCTTGTTACTGTTAATCCCGATGGCCTTAGTTATTATTGCGGTGGCGATTTGGTTTTTCTTTTGGGCGATAAAAAGTCAGCAGTTTGATGATCTTGACCGTCAAGGTGCCAATATTTTATTTGATGACGATCAACCGCAACAGCAGCCACAACAACCCGCTAAAGTGACGAGCAATGTTGCCACGCCACATAGCAACGACACAGACCCCGAGTAACCATGGCCGGTTATGACTTTTTTGCCGCCTTGGTGGTCGGCTTCTTAGGCGGCGGCCATTGCTTAAGCATGTGTGGCGGTATTGTTGGGGTGTTCTCGGCGAACATCCCTATCCATCATCGCATTAACCTACGGTTTAAACTGCCTTATCTGTTAAGTTATAACTGCGGCCGAATTGTTAGTTATTGTACCGCTGGCGCTTTAATCGGTTTTAGCGTCCAATTTTTTGCCTTAAAATCACACCTTATTTTGCAGCTAATGCAATTAGCCGCCGGCATCATGTTAGTGCTGCTGGGACTGTACATTGGGCGCTGGTTTAATGGCCTAACTAAGGTGGAATTAATTGGTAAACGCGGCTGGCAGTTTATCTCGCCGTGGGCCAAACATTTTATTCCGTTTAAGCACCCTGTTGCCGCATTGCCTTTTGGCATGATTTGGGGCTGGTTACCCTGCGGGCTTGTTTACAGCACGCTGACTTGGGCCGCCGCCAGTGCGAGTCCAACCGCTGGGGCGTTGATTATGCTCGGGTTTGGACTAGGTACCTTGCCAGCCATGTTAGCTATCGGGGTCTTCTCACAGCAATTATCCCGCTTGCTTAATCACCGGGTATTTCGCAGCGTTGGCGCGCTAGTGATCATTATATACGGCTTAAAAATGGTCTATTCGACTGCACTAATGATTTAGTCTTTGATCTGGTTCAGGTTAAATTTTAATGTTAATATCCGCTTTATACACGCAATATGATGGATTATTCAGATAAATGAGCTCAAAACCCTGCCACGGAACCAATTCAATTCATTGCCAAAGCTGCAGCATGGCAGATTTGTGCATCCCTTTTAGCCTCAATGATACCGAAATGGGTCAATTAGACAATATCATCGAGCGTAAAAAACCAATCCAAAAGGGTGATCTAATCTGTAGTGCTGGCCAAGAATTGCAATGCTTATATGCTATTCGTTCTGGTAGCTTTAAAAGCTATACCTTGTCAGCCGATGGTCATGAACAAGTTACTTCTTTTAATCTCGCCGGTGATATTATTGGTTTTGACAGCATTGGCCGCAAGCAGCATCAAAGCTTCTCGATTGCGCTAGAAACCTCAATGATTTGTGAAATTCCCTATGACACTATTGATGCTCTGTCGGGTAGGATGCCAAGATTACGCCAACAAATGATGCGCTTAATGAGTGATGAAATCCTCAATGACCAAACCATGTTACTGTTATTAAGTAAACGTAGCGCCGAAGAGCGTTTAGCGACCTTTTTGCACAGTTTAGGCCAGCGCCAAGGTGAGCGAGGCTTTTCTTCTAAAGAATTCCGCTTAACCATGACCCGAGGCGACATTGGTAATTACCTTGGTTTAACGGTTGAGACGATTTCCCGTTTACTGGGTCGCTTTCAAAAAAACGAAATTATTTCGGTGCAAGGTAAATATATTACCATCATAGATCAACAGGCACTTGAACAGGCCAGTGGTAGTAAAGCAACTGTCTAAGCGATTTAGCCCATTTAAACTTAAGCCCATCTCCTGATGGGCTTTTTTATGGACTATAGTATCTAATAACGAATGTCATACTGCTTGTTTTTAAGGTCTACTTTTGCTATAAACTTAAGTAGGATCTAGTTGTATTATTTCTTAACTCTGTGATTTAACAGCCGATTAATCAATAACATAAGTAGCGAAATTATGATGGAATATAAAAATATATTAGTCGTGGTCGACCCAACGACCGAACATCAACCCAGTCTTGACCGTGCCGCCTACCTAGCACGCAGTTACGGGGCAAAAATCTCTCTTATTTTATGTATTTACGATCTCTCGTACGAAATGACTTCTATGCTTTCCGCTGATGAACGAGAAGCTATGCGCCAAGGGGTTATCGGCCAGCAACAAACTTGGGTAGATCAATTAATTGAAAACTATAGCGACCTAACAATTGAGAGTACTGTTACGTGGCACAACCGTCCATTTGAAGCGATTATTAGTCATGTTTTCGAGCACGATATTGATCTTTTAGTTAAATCAACCCACAACCACGGTAAAATAAAGTCGGTGATATTCACGCCGACCGATTGGCATTTATTGCGAAAGTCACCCTGTGACGTTTTATTGGTTAAAGAGCATGCATGGCCAGAAGGTGGCATAATCTTGACCGCCGTTAACGCGATTAGCGATGATGAAGCCCATATTGATCTTAATAATAAGGTGATTCAACATGCGACCGATATTGCAAAGGTCGTCTCGGGTAAAGTAAAACTGGTTAATGGTTACCCTGGTACGCCGGTTAATATTGCGATAGAGATTCCAGAATTTAATCTCAATGAATACAATAGCTCAGTGCGTAAACTACACCTTGAGGCCATGGAAAAAATCGCCCTTACATTTGGCCTAGATAAAAGTAATTGCATTACCGAAGAAGGGTTAGCCGAAGATGTTATTCCAGCTATCGCGCAAGAGCTCGATGTTGAATTACTCATCATTGGTACTATCGGCCGAACCGGCCTGTCAGCAGCGTTTATCGGCAATACTGCCGAGCATGTTATCGACCAATTACACTGTGATTTATTGGCCGTTAAACCAGCAGGTTTTATATCACCGCTGCAACCATAAAAATACCACGCCATTGGCATTGCCTTGTTAGCAACGAACGCCTTAAAAGGCGGCCGTTGCTAGCGTCAATAATTATTGCTCTATAATTAATAATCCTGCAACAAACAACTGTTACTCTGTCAATCACCACGATAAATTACGCGCATTAATTGTACTTTCACGACACTAATAAGTTATCTCGGCCTAAGAGATTGCTAAATACATGTTTTTGGCTGTTAATAGATGATGCAGCCTGCTAAAAACTGGCTGCATGATAATAATAACGAGGAACGTTGCTATGAATGATGGTAAAGAAAAAGAATACCGAGTTGGACAAGATAATATTACCCCCTTTGGCCTAGATATTCACAATCCTGTGTTTTTTATCTCAGGGATTTCAGTTGTTGCATTTGTTCTTGTCTCTTTAATGTTTAAAGAGCAAGCCGCACAGTTTTTTGGTTGGCTGCGGCCAGCTATCACCAGTACTTTTGATTGGTTCTTCTTACTCTCGGCCAATATTTTCGTACTGTTTTGTGTCGTTTTGGTGGTAACACCACTGGGCAAGGTACGTTTAGGAGGGAAAGACGCTAGGCCAGACTTTGGCTATATCGGCTGGTTCTCAATGTTATTCGCCGCAGGCATGGGCATTGGCCTAATGTTCTTTGGTGTTTCTGAACCGATGTCACATTTTAGCTCTTCAATGGGAGGCGTTGCACTAGACGCTACCTCAGGTCTTAGAACCGACTGGGCTCCACTTGGCGCGGCCATAGGCGACCAAGAGGCAGCGCGAGATCTGGCAATGGCAGCGACAATTTTCCACTGGGGATTACACCCTTGGGCAATTTACGCGGTGGTTGGGCTGGCACTGGCATTTTTCACGTATAATCGTAAGTTACCGCTAACGCTACGCTCAGCCTTTTATCCATTACTGGGCGAGAAAGTCTGGGGATTTTGGGGCCACGTAATAGATATTCTAGCCGTGTTTGCGACCTTATTTGGCTTGACCACTTCCTTAGGGTTTGGCACCACGCAGGCGCTTTCTGGCTTTAACTTTTTGTTTGGTTGGGGCACGGGTTCTTTTGCCACGGTGTTATTGATTGCTGTGATTACCTCGATCGCTATTTGCTCGGTGGTGCGTGGTTTAGATGGTGGGGTTAAGCTGCTATCCGAACTCAATATGGGTCTGGCGCTGTTATTACTGACCTTTATCATTGTGATGGGCCCAACCGGAGATATCCTCAATACTATTTTCAGCGGTGGCTTAAGCTATGTTGAATCTGTCATTCCTCTGTCGATGCCCTTTGGTCGCGAAGATGCTAACTTCTCTCAAGGTTGGACGTCGTTTTACTGGGCTTGGTGGATTTCGTGGTCGCCATTTGTCGGCATGTTTATCGCCCGAGTATCAAAGGGTCGTACCGTCCGTGAGTTTGTGCTTTGTGTGGTGTTAGTACCTACCCTACTAGGCATAATTTGGATGGGCGCGTTTGGTGGCACTGCAATTTCACAAGTAATAGCAGACAGCACCGCGCCGGTTGCAAGTGCAGCTCAAGAATTGAAATTATTCGTGATGGTTCAGGACTTTCCATTCTCGAGTTTGCTTTCTCTGATTGGCATCGTGTTAGTGCTGGTATTTTTTATCACCTCATCAGACTCGGGTTCACTGGTAATCGATTCTATTACGGCCGGTGGCAAAGAAAACGCACCCGTGTCGCAAAAAGTCTTTTGGTGTTCGTTTGAGGGTATCGTCGCTATTGTGCTGCTGTTAGTCGGTGGCTCTGAAGCATTAGGCGCGTTACAAGCAATGGCCGTTTCCACTGGCTTGCCTTTTACTGTGGTACTGCTAGCGCTATGCGTTAGTTTGTATATGGGCTTAAAAAGCGAAATTAGTGAGAAATGAGTAAAAATAGCGGATTAATGTCGTGACTTAAATCCCATCGGTTTTAAGTCATCGCCGCTAAGATAAAAAATACTATGTTGTTCGCATCAGGTCGCCTATAATGGCGGCCTTTTTTATCGTAGTAAGATCGAGAATTTCATGGACCAACAATTATCTGAGCAAGATAAAGGCAAGCTAAAAAAAATAGAGCGAAAACTCACCCGTAACGTCGGCAAAGCCATTAGTGATTTTGCGATGATTGAAGATGGCGATAAAGTCATGGTCTGTTTATCGGGCGGTAAAGACAGCTATGCGATGCTTGATATCCTGTTAACCATGAAAAAACGTGCGCCAATCCATTTCGACATTATTGCGGTTAATTTAGACCAAAAGCAACCGGGCTTTCCAGAGCATATCTTACCTGCTTACCTTGAATCTATCGGGGTGGAATACCTCGTTGTCGAAGAAGATACTTACTCGATAGTTATCGATAAAATTGCGCCGGGTAAAACCACCTGCTCGTTATGCTCAAGAATGCGTCGTGGTATTTTATACCGTACCGCTAAAGAGCTAGGCGCCACCAAAATTGCCTTGGGCCATCACCGCGATGACATGTTAGAAACCTTATTTCTAAATATGTTTTACGGCGGTAAAATTAAGTCGATGCCACCAAAATTATGCAGTGATAATGGCGAGCACATTGTGATCCGCCCACTTGCTTATTGTGTTGAGTCTGATTTAGTTACCTTTTCAGAGCTTAAGCAGTTCCCGATCATTCCGTGTAATCTTTGTGGTTCACAAGACAATTTACAGCGCCAAGCGATCAAAGGCATGTTGCAAGATTGGAATACCAAATTCCCAGGTCGTTTAGAGTCAATGTTCACTGCGATGCAAAATATCACGCCGAGTCATTTAGCCGATCATAAATTGCATGATTTTAAAAATATTGCCACTGGCACGGCCAGCAGTGAAGGCGATCAAGCATTTGACCAACCAGAGATTAAAGCTGCACCTACCGCCACTGATATTGAGTTTATTGAACTTAGTTAACGTATCAGCCTAGTGCAAATAAAAAAGGCCTGCACCATTAATTGGTGCAGGCCTTTTTATTATCAATTATCTTTGTTTACTGGGCTAAACGTGGCGTTACCGCGGTAAGCTCACTACTAAATTGCAACTGACCATCAGCTGGCAGCTCGCTTAAATCATCAAGACTAAAATACAGTTTATCTGCTTTGGCTGAGGCAAGTAGTTGACGACCCTGTGGCGTTACCAGGTATGCAGAGGAAGATTCAACGTCGCTAAATGTAAAAGTAAGTCCGACCAAGTTAGGCATAAAGTAACGGCCAGGCCAACCTGCAAGTTTTTCGTATAGCGCGGTTATCTGGGTTGTCCAGCCATTAAGTGAGCGCACACTGGCGTTAGGCAATTCAAAAGAAGCGACTTCTATTTGCATCTTAAGCTGGCACATGTCTTGTTGTGGCGTAATAATCGTAATAGCGGCATGATCTTGCTTTAATGACTTGTCGAGCGGCAATAGCATTTGACCACGATCGGTAACAATTAAGTCCATCGTATGCTCGCCATCACTGATGTAACCAGATTCTACCGGGCAAACCTTTGATTCTCCGGCTTTAACATCTTTTTTAAGCAAGTAAAAATTTAACGACACTTGTGAAAATTCATTCGCTGAAGCGGTTTTAATGCTTTTATACAAGCCGTTATACGTAAATGAGGTTTCATAACTTTGGGCCAAAGCCGCGCCGTTAACTAACGCCGACAGGGCCAATGTAGTCACTAGGCCGGTAAGTTTTGAGATCATAAATAAGCCTTATTATGTCGCAGCATTTGCAGCAGTTCTATCACGTAATCATCCTTACGTTGTGAGTAATTTCGCAGACCAACAACGAGCAGTTGTGCTTCGACCTTTAAATCGTTAGCCCGTAATTGTGCCCGTATTTGCCGCAAATGTTGATAAGCAGCATGGGTATTTAAATTTCGCAGATAACTGGCAATCGAATGATCGACACTATCGAATATTTCAACTTCATGATTAGCACTTTCATTACGCGACGATGGCACCAAACCACAGCCTTTGCTAAAGCACCATTGGCCGAAAAAATTAAGTCCAAGGCGCGCGAAACGCGAAGTACCCCATCCCGACTCGTTGGCCGCTTGCACTAAGATTAAATCGGACGGAATAGTATCGACCCGTATCAACAACTGCGCGATTAATTGCAGCTCAATGGGTTGCTGACCTAAGCGATAATATTGAGCGATCTGTTTTAGCTTGCTCAACTCACTGATAGGCTGCGCCGCAATAAGCTGTTGTTGCGCCTTTAATACGATGGCACGATCGGCCGCTATCGCGTTGTTGGCACTAATGACTCCGGGTTTAATAAAATCAAAAAATGCCGCCTTTTTAACTCGAATATCGGATATTGCGGCAAAATCAGGTAAAGTCGAGACTTGCTCAATTTGTTGCTTAGGTGCAATTTCAGGTGGTAAAGGCCGTGAAAACTGATGACCAATAAGCTGTGGCATTAAAAAGACTAATATCGCCAATACTGCCAACGCTGAAATAAAACGTGCAACAAATCCAAATCTCATAAATTACGCCTCAAATTCATTTTGATTGCTGTTTGGCTCTGCTGATTGCCCTGCATCGTCAAACAGTCGTAAATACATTTTGCCTTTCACGCATAAATAAAGCGGGATAGACACCAATAATGGCACGCCCATCGCGATAAACGACAATATTATTAACGTAATTAATAGCAGATAAACCGTAAAACACTCAAACCAATGTTTAGTAATTATTTGAACCGACAGTTTAATCGCCTGAACCATAGAATAGTTTTTGTCACAAACTAGCAATTGCGCCATTGATAATGCCACCAGTAGAAAAATACCAGGGATCACTAAGATCATGCCCAATTGGATTGCCGCGGTTGAAATAATCGTGATCATTATTATCACTGGAGTTTTCGCCAGATGATCAAATATATTTGCTAAGGTCACCCGCTGGTTACGCGCGGCTTTAACGCCCAGCATCATTAATGCCACTTCTATCGGTGAAAACAACAAACCAATTAAGGCACTCGATTGAATAATTAGCTCTAATTCTTCGGTTTCAGGCGCCCGTTGGCGTAAAAATTCAATCAACTGCACATGAATTCCATACACAAAAGCAAACGCGAGGAAAATGCTAGGAATAAATACCCGATAATTACTGCGGAAAACACCCCAACCACTCTTTAGCAGTAGCAGCGGTTGTAACTTGCCATTCTTTGTTTGTTTATCCATAGTGATCTTGTGTTTAATATAATTTAACTGGGATTATAGTGGTTTTACTACCTTTGATAAATGCATGAATGGTAGAATCAATTAAATACATGATGATGCGACAGTAGTTTCGTCCAGATGACGACAATATCGCCTAATAATCACCCACGTTAGTCTGGTCAAACGTATTACTTAGCTTGCGCGATTAACGAAATACAAACCCTGCTGCACAGGATTGAGAAGCCAATGAAACAAAAAAGAAATATTTTCGTCAGATTATTTTTATTTTTATGGGCTGTGGTTAATAACACCCGCAAGCTTATTTTAAATTTAATCGTGTTTGGCATTATTCTCGCTGTCATTGTCGCCAGCAACTATCAAGCTCAACAGCCGCAAATAACCAATGCCGCGTTATTACTCAATATTCAGGGAAATATTGTTGAGCAAAAGCAGCCACATAATCCGGTTCAAGAAATATCGCAAGAATTGTCGGGTGGCCCAGTGACCGATCCGGAAACCTTGCTCAGTGATATCACCCAAGCGATAAATACCGCCAGTAACGACGACAATATTAAAATGCTGGTGATCGACTCAACAGCAATGGGCGCAGCCTCATTAGCGAAGTTGCAGACGATTGGCCGAGCAATTACCGCCTTTAAACTCAGTAACAAACCCGTTTACGCGATTGGCGGCGGTTTTAATCAACGTCAATACTATTTAGCCAGTTATGCCGACAAAATATTAATGAATCACAAAGGCATGGTCTCTATTGAAGGGTTTGGCCGCTATCGTCTGTACCATAAAAGTCTGTTTGACAAATTAAAGGTCAATACCCATATATTCCGTGTTGGTACGTACAAATCGGCTCTGGAACCTTATATGCGTGACGACATGTCGCAAGCGGCAAGGCTGGCCAATCAAGCTTGGTTAGATGATTTGTGGCAAGCATATGTCAACGATGTTTCAACCCAACGTGAGATCACCCCAGCTCAGTTTGATTTGAGTCTGAGCCAATTGATTGCCTCATTTAAACGCCAACAAGTCAATTTTGCTGAGTTTGCTTTAAGTCAAAACTTGGTCGATGTTATCGATACCGATGCCCATATTATCGACCAAATAGCTGAGCTGGTCGGTTACTCTAAAAATGGTCTAAGTTTTAATAAAATACCGTTACGTGCCTACCAAGGTCTTAATAATTTTTCTAATCCGTTAACCGCGCCGGCTAATATCGCTGTCGTGATAGCCAAAGGCATGATCCTTAATGGCCATCAGCCTAGCGGCACTATTGGCGGCGTAAGCACTTCGTTATTACTGCGCCAAGCACGCCTTGACGATAACATTCGTGCCGTCGTGTTACGCATTGATAGTGGCGGTGGCAGCGCTTATGCGTCGGAGCAAATTCGCCAAGAGGTGTTAGCATTACAAGCGGCTGGCAAACCTGTGGTTGCCTCAATGGGCAGTGTCGCGGCGTCTGGTGGCTATTGGATTGCAGCAAGTGCTGATAAAATAATTGCTCAGTCAACGACAATTACTGGCTCTATCGGTATTTTCGGCATGATCAATACCTTTGAAGACAGCTTAGCCCAACTGGGTGTTTATACTGACGGCGTCGCCACCAAAGAGTTAGCAGGTATTACCATTACGCGTGATTTACCGGCTGGTTTCTCGCAACTGATGCAAACGTATATTGAACACGGCTATCAAGAGTTTATTTCGTTGGTCGCTCAAGCACGTAATATGAGCGTAAGCCAGGTTGATAATGTTGCACAAGGCCGAGTTTGGTCAGGTACTAAGGCGTTACAACATGGTTTAGTTGACAGTATTGGTGATTTAGATGAGGCCATAGTGCAAGCGGCAGAGCTGGCTCAGTTAGATCAATTTGAGTCAAAAATTATTGAAAAGAAACTCAGCCCAATGGAACTCTTTTACCAACAAATGATGTCAGAAGTGATTGTCGCGTTAGGCATAGAACCTGCTGCGCCCTCGCCGCTGACTAAACTATTTAGCCAATTAACTCAGCAATTTGAGTTAATTAATCGCTTTGATGATCCACAGCATGTTTATCTTTATTGCCAAGAGTGCAGTTTATAACAACAGCAGGTGCCTAGCTTATGGTTGGGCATTTATCTTACATAATTGGCGGAAAATCCGCGAACAACCTAAGAATTGAAATGACCAAGAAAAAGATCTATATCGCTTACACTGGCGGCACCATCGGCATGACCCTGTCACCTGAAGGTTTTGTACCACAAACCGGTTTTTTAACCGAGTGTGTCACCAATAATCCTGAATTTAGTCGTGAAGAAATGCCCGACTTTACGATTAATGAATATTCGCCATTAATCGATTCGTCGAATATGAAACCAGCAGATTGGCAACGCATCGCGCAAGACATTGCCAGTGTGTATGATCAATACGACGGCTTTATTATTCTTCATGGCACCGACACAATGGCGTACACCGCGTCCGCTTTGTCTTTTGTCTTCCAGAACCTCACTAAACCCGTGATTGTGACCGGATCGCAAATTCCTTTTTCACAGTTACGATCAGACGGTCAGTCCAATTTATTAAATTCGCTCTATTTGGCCGCTAATTACCAAATTAATGAAGTGTCGTTATTTTTTAATAACCGACTAATGCGTGGCAACCGTTCAACCAAAGCTTATGCTGACGGTTTTAATGCCTTTGACTCGCCAAATTTACCTGAGTTATTAAAAGTTGGGATTAATATTGAGCTAGTCGAAGCTAAAATAACTAAAGTGGTGCCACAAGCTTTAGTGTTTGAAGATATTAGCGAACAACCAATTGGCGTGGTCATGCTTTACCCTGGTATTAGCAGCGATGTCGTCGCCAATATAATCAAACAACCGGTAAAAGCCTTGGTGATGTTAAGTTATGGTGTCGGCAACGCGCCACAAGATCCCGGTTTATTAGGACAGCTTGCGCAAGCGAATAAGGACGGTATTGTCATTGTTAACCTCAGTCAATGTCACCGTGGCAGTGTTAATATGTCGGGTTATGCAACAGGCAATGCGCTTAAGCAATGTGGCGTGATTAGTGGATATGATATGACGATTGAGGCGGCATTAACTAAACTGCATTGGTTATTAAGCAAAGGGTTAAATTCAGAAGAAATTAAGCGATTAATGACTAAAAATCTGCGTGGTGAATTAACCAATTAATCATTAATCAAGCCGACTACGCTATGGGTGTTGTATGAGTGCAGTGTTGATTACACAGCACTCATAAAGGACAAGTCAACACATGACAAACTCAGTCAAAACCATGTAATACAAGAAAAGATATTAGTTGTCGTTTACTTTTACCGTAACAATTGATTCTTCATCACGAAACTGACGACGCAATTGTGACTTGCTGTGATTATTAAACACGCCATTTTTACCAATCGTAAAATGATCGGTTTGCTCAAGGTGAGTACCTTGATATAACATCATCGCTTGAGTGGCTTGGATTTTCTGATCAGCTGCTAATGCAATACCATTGGGCCATTTTCCGGTTTCCACCGCTTGTTTAAGAATTTCATATACCGCTGGTGACATGGCCTGAATAAGTTGTTCAATTTGCATTTTACTTCCTAGCGCTTCAGCCGCCTTGTTATACCTAGCCTTTGGGCGTAGTTATAACAAGGCGTGCTATCTATTTAGCGTATGTTCTAATTACTGGCCTAAATAATACCTTAAGCTAAGGTATTATTTCAAAGATTACTTATCGAAATGAATAACCGAGCGGATACTTTCGCCCGCATGCATCAAATCAAAAGCGTTGTTGATTTCGCTAAGTGCCATGGTGTGGGTAATAAAGTCATCGAGCTTAAATTCACCCGCTAAATACTGCTCTACTATTTGCGGTAACTGTGAACGTCCTTTAACGCCACCAAAGGCAGTGCCACGCCAAACTCGCCCGGTTACTAATTGAAATGGCCGAGTTGTTATTTCTTGCCCCGCACCGGCAACCCCAATAATCACCGACTCGCCCCAGCCTTTATGGCAGCATTCAAGTGCTGAACGCATAACATTGACATTGCCGATACATTCAAACGAGAAATCAACGCCACCGTCGGTCAATTCAACAATCACATCTTGAATTGGCTTGTCGTAATCGTTTGGATTAATACAGTCTGTTGCGCCCAGTTCTTTGGCCAACTCAAACTTACGATCGTTGAGATCTATGGCAATAATTCGCGACGCTTTCGCCATAGTCGCGCCAATGACTGCCGACAGACCAATGCCGCCTAAACCAAAGATTGCCACAGTATCGCCTGGCTGAACCTTGGCCGTATTCATCACGGCGCCCATGCCGGTGGTAACACCACAACCGAGTAAACACACCTCTTCTAATGGCGCAGTTGGGTTAACCTTAGCCAACGAAATTTCGGGTAACACGGTATATTCAGAAAATGTCGAACAGCCCATGTAGTGGTAAATAGGCTGACCATCTTTATAAAAACGGGTTGTACCATCGGGCATGACCCCTTTGCCTTGAGTCTCTCTAATTTTTTGACATAAATTAGTTTTGCCCGACAAGCAAAATTTACACTCGCCACATTCAGGGGTATAAAGAGGGATCACGTGATCACCTACTTTAACACTGGTAACGCCCTCGCCTATTTGGCTAACAACTCCGCCGCCTTCATGACCTAAAATAACCGGAAAAATCCCTTCAGGATCATCACCCGACAACGTAAAAGCGTCAGTATGACAAACGCCACTGGCGATAATTTTAACTAAAACTTCACCCGCTTTAGGCAACATCACATCGACTTCTTCAATGACCAAAGGTTGGCCCGGTCCCCAGGCTACTGCCGCCTTAGATTTTATAAATTGTTCCGACATTTTATCCTCCTTCAACACGAATATAATTGATTAAAATTATTGGTAATACAGCGCTTAAACTAGCACTAATTTGTCTAAATCAAAATAGCGCCGCAACTTAATCGATAACTGATTAACCAGCATATTTAACAGTGCGGTCACTAAAATTAGGATACAGGCAACATCAAAAAACAGCGCTTCAAAGGCTGAGTCGATATAAAAACCTAAGGTCGTAATGCCTAACATGCCAAGAATGGCACTTTCACGCAAAATAACTTCAAAGCGGTAAAACAAAAAGGTTAAAAAACTTGGGTATAGCGCAGGCTGCAATTCATAAGCCCACAGGTTAACCCCGCTGGCACTGTCATCTCGCAATACTAGCCGATCGGCTGAGCGCGCCAGTAAATAGGCAATAATGCCGCCATTGTGCAAGGCTAACGCAATAATGGCCGGTAACATCGACGGCCCAATCACCAAGGTGATCACAAAGGTAAAAATAAGCTCTGGAGTTGAGCGCAATACAATTAGCAGCCCATGACCAACCACCTGCCCTCGGCCAACGAACACCCGACTAGCCAGTGGCCATAAGCTCAAACTGACTAAAGCCGTAACCAGCAAGGCCGCAACCGACAACACTAACGTCGCCCAGCCGCCGGGTAATATTTGGCTAATCCATAGCTGAGAAAACCATTGATAAAAATCACTGAACTGCCAATTATCGGCTTTAAATGGCGCAGGGATAATGTCTTCGGTCACAAACCGCACTAAGTATTGCCACTCCAGCGCAGATTGCCACGGTAAATACCACAGCGCAGCGATTAAATAAACAGGGATAAAGGCGCGATGCAGCCACCATTTAATGGTCGCAACTAACACAAACATTATCAGCAATAACGCCCCAGCTTGATGGTACAAACCCTGGTTAAATGCTGTTTCCAAATAATAACCCAAGGTCGGCAAGCCTATAAAACCAAGCACCGTAGCACTGCGCAGTGCGCACTCAAACCGGTAACGGGTATAACGTGCGAGTGCTGGCCAACACTGGGCTAATGGCCCATACAGCCAGCTGCTCAGGCGCGAACAATTTGGGTCAAAAACTAGTGTGCGATCAATGGTGGTTTGCGCTAACAGATCATCATAAACCTTGGCAAAAATTCCGGCATAAGGCACCGCAATCGCCAACACCCCAGTGAGCGCCGACAAGCCAAACATTTGCAGGAAGATTAAGGCCCAAAATATTTCATGAATCGCCCGAACAAAAGCACAAACATGACGGATCACCGCCACATGATGATAAGGGGCTAGCAGCAGCCCAATCGACGCGCCAATGGCCAAGCCAACTAACGCAAACGCAATGGTATTAAAAACGGCTTCAACCAAGGTTTGGTTAAACTCAAGTGATGGCGCCATTAGCCCATGTAACAGCCGCCATAATTCACTTGCCGGATCGTTATTGCTTATTTCTAAATCAGCAATGAATAACGCCACCACGGCAATGCAGCCAATAACAAGTGATACTCGGCGATACTTAGCACCCGTGGTATCAAATGTTATCACAAGCTAAATCCGCGACTGCAGCCGAAAAATCTTGTTGATAAATCGCATCCATTTGTTGAGCTGTTAATAAGTTTGCCGCGCAATCAATAACAACTTGACCATCGGCCAGTGCAATCACCCGGTCAAATTGATTTAGCGCCATTTCTTTATCGTGTAAAACAATAACTACGGTTTGGTGACGCTGTTTTATCAACTGCAACAACGCTGCGCCTTGAATGGGATCAATACTCGATAATGGCTCATCGCCCAAAAATATTGATTTTTTCTGATACAGCGCTCGCCCAACGGCTGTGCGTTGCTGCTGACCGCCAGACAAACGATCGACCGACTTAAATAATTGTGCTTTAAGACCTAACAGCGCCGACAACTGCCCAATATCGTGCAGGTGTTGTTGAAATGGCCGGATCAGGTTAAACAAATTGTAAAAAATATTATGACGCTGCAGCTGGCCAATATAAATATTGTGGTAAACACTTAAGCTGGTCACTAACATCGATTGTTGCGGACACAATGCCGCCAACTCGCGCTGCTGTGCATATAACGTTTTGAGCAAAGATGATTTACCGCTGCCACTGGCACCGACAATAGCGACTGTTTCACCCGCTTTAATCGTTAAATTAACCGCGGCGAGCACCGATTGGTTTTTATAACCTATCGCATGCTCTACCAACGAAAAAATCACCTTGCCAGTGGTGCTCACAGTAACTTTATCGCCTTAGCAACTCGTTTGATTGGCTCATAATCTGAGTTTTGTGCCTTAATGAATCCCTGACGCGGAAAGCTTTCAAGCAATGATTTGTCGGTCATATTAAGTAAAGCAGCGGTTACTTTGGCGCTAAAATCTTGGCCAAAGGTTTGATTAACATCACCGCGAATAGTCCATTGGTAATCAGGATAAGTTGGGGTACTCCAAATCACTTTAACTTTAGCTAAGTCGATTTTTCCCGCCGCGAGTTCATTGTGCCAAACTTTATAGTTAACCACGCCCAATTGCCATGCGCCCGACTGAACCAACGCGATAGTGCGGCTGTGGTTGCCACTAAAACCGACGCGTTTAAAGAGTTGCTCAGGGCTAAGGTCAAACTGCTGACGTAAAAAGTATTCAGGCATTAATCGACCCGAGGTCGAGCCTTTAGAACCAAAAGTGAAGGTATGGCCTTTAATCGCTGGCGGTAAGGTGTCGCTGGCAGCTAGCCCAGTCGATTGATGAGCAATAAAATAGCTTTTAAATAATTTATCTTCAACGCCTTGGGCAATAGCGACCGAGTTTGGCACTAAGTTTCGTGCACGCACACCTGACAAACCACCAAACCACGCTAATTGCACTTGGTTATTACGAAACGCACTGATTGCCGCGCTGTACGACTTTACCGGTACGTATTTGACATCAACGGCCAGTTCCTTAGATAAGTAGGTCGCCACTTTGTCAAACCGCTCACGCAGGCGCGACTCGTCTTCATCGGGAATAGCAGTAAAGGTAAAAGTGGTTGCGCTAACGCAAAATGATAACAACAGACTGGCAAGTAAAATTAATTTCATAATAAGTCTAGGTAAAAAACGAAGGCGCATATTATAGCCTGAACCGTGCCAGTGATGAATACTCTTGACTAAGTATTTCGCCCTGAGCTCAGGGCAAACACATTATAATGTAGATATCGATACATATTACGTAAGCTCGCGGTGAAGATATCCCTATACGCTCAATTTTTCGTCCATGAAAAATACGGTTTACTGCACACGCACCGATATCGTGATCAATACCCGCGGTTTATTTAAAACGCTCTGCCGAGAGCCTGAGCTGTCGGCACAAGATATCTATAGCAAATTTAAGCGAGTTGGTTGCTTACTTGTTTGACAAATAAGTGACTAACGCGAAAAAATCAACATCGCGACTTGGCATTACTAAGTATTGACCATTAACCACAATGCCCGGCACGCCATTAATTTCATTGGCACGCATTTCGCTGTTATTAGTTTTAAGGTGCTGAGCAATGTTATTGCTGCTATCCACTAAGTCCCAAAACGCCGGCGCATCAACATCTATCGACGTCAAAAATTCAGAAACCTTGGTTTTAGACGGTAACGGTTGGTCGCGGTATTGATCAAACAACTGGTCAAGGTGACTTAATTTACCCAGCTCTTTTAGGCCGTAGTATATTTTTGCGTCCATCGCCCAGCGCGCATTGCCAGCGGCTGGTTTCTTAACAACAGTAAAGTTTTGGTTGTCAGCGATAAACTTATTTAGCGGCGCTTCAAATGCCTGACAGTGCGGGCAGCCAAGCCAAAAATATTCAACAATAAATGGCTTAGTCGTGTTTTCACTATCAATAGCATTAACTCGGCGATAATGAACACCCTCTTCGTATGATACTTGGGCAAGTTCGGTTGTGCTGTCTGCCTGTTGGCCAGCTTGACCTGTTGGGGCCGTATTTTGAGGCTCAGGTGAGCAGCCAACGAGCGCCACCGTAGCAACGAGTATGAGTAACGACAACTTTTTAAACATAACAAACCTTTAATTAAATGATAATAAATACAAGTGACGAAATTATATGTTAGCTGGCGTGCAATGTGTAACACTTATATTGCAAGTGTCGATTATCTATCAATTTATACTGGTGAATTATGGCGGTGTTGTGGAGGCTATTGTGGTTGATGAACTGACTAAACGAATTCGGGAGACAAACGGCGCAAAAAGGCGTCCAGCATGCTTCGCAATTTATGCGGGCGCTATGTGTGCTAATAGATGTTCAGGTAATTTTAGCCGTATGAGGTAGTAACTATACGGCTAAAAAATATTACTATTTACTTCTTGGATCATTTTTTTCATCAACGTATGTTATTCCCCACGGGGCTTGTGCATCCAATTGAATAATTGTGCTTTCGTCTTCCGTATAAGCAAAATGAGCAATTTTTTTAATAACCCATCCATGTGCTCCGGCTTTTAAAGGACCTGCGTGATTTTTATCAAGTTTATTGCCCAAACCAAAATATAAAACACCACTTATAACAGTGATCCTCTCATTTGTAGGGTGCCAATGAGCGGGTATCGTGTAATTTTTTGGAAATTTAAGGCGTAACGTAAATGCACCACTCTCAGACTTTGGTGAGCCATATAAAAGATGCATCTTAGAGCCTGGCGGTAAAGAAGCGGGACCATCGACCCACTTAATATTCTCGGAAGATATATGATTAGCCACTTTTTCATTTGCCAAACCATTTGTAGAAAAGATAGTGAGCAATAAAGAAAGTATAACAATTCTTAATTTCATTTTAATACTCCTTAATTATAGAAAAACAGAGCAAAGCCGAATTGATTTTTAGTAATTACTTACTAAGTAACTGAATTTGACTTTATCATAGTATAGTTTAGTTTTTGGAACCTCACTCTTCACAGTACAGGGCAGAACATTACTTACCAAAGAACAGTAACTCGATGATAGGCGCTTGGTAACTAACGAAATAAAAATCAAACAGGGCATGAATTTGTGTCCCGAATTCATGTTCTAAGTGCACCACTTACTAAATAATTAATTCGGGGGAAAGTGTGGCTTGGTAACTGATCGCTAGCCTGACAGACTGCCACTGCCTAATAAACAAAAACTAGACACCCATAAAATTTAGACGGCTAAACGTCTGAGTCATTTGATTATTAACTGCTCTGTGTTGATCTTTGTTTTGAGTATTTTGACTCGCACTAATTTTTCTGGGTAACTTGAACCCGTTATATTCAAAATTGGCGAATCGCAGACATGACAAAGCCAGCCTAAGGCTGTTGGAGGTTGTATTTAGCTTGGTGTTTTAACCGACGCCTTTATGCCAACACTGACCGTGGTCATTTGCGCATTGTCGCAACGAAAATTCGCTGCCAGCAAAGTGACCATATTGCCACCTAAAGTTCTTAACAATCTCAATCGAATCGTCTGGGCTAATCCCTAGCCTATCAATCAGTTTTGGGGTTGTGTCGTCAATCGTGCCTCGTTTATTTGGGTTAAAGTTTGTTATAATAAGCTGATTTTTTATTGACCGTCCGTCTCTGGGCGTGTCGTTATAAGTTTAGGAAAGTACAATATCAAAATTAATTATTGTACTTATCTTATTAAGATTTAATTTAAGTTCTCAAGAGAAAAATTATGGATAACATACCGAACAAAAACATTAGTATTGAACAGCTTGATGAAATGTTTAATGACATTGCCGAGCATGGTCAATGGGATTTATCAAAACCACTGCTTTGGGGATATTTCTTAACTGATGGTGATCTTAATAAATTAGAATTGGCTATTCCTAAAATTCTTTTGATGGGTTACACCGTGGTTGATATATTTCAGGCTAAAAAAGAAAATGAGAATGAAGCTGATTCATTTTATTTACATGTAGAAAAAATAGAAATTCATAATAGTAAATCTCTTGATAAAACAAATGATGAGCTTTATATTTTTGCTCATGAAAATGGATTGGGTTCATACGATGGTATGGATGTAGGACCTGCTGAGTAATAAACGCTCGATTAATCGATTTACACATTGCACAGAGTACTAATTCGCTCTGTGCTAAATCAACTTAAAAACTGGCTAACATTAAGGGGATCAGATGCCTGTATTACATAGGCCTACTGACAATACCGGATCAGTATTACTGGGCAGCGTTTTGTAAGACAACTTTGAATTTAGCTTTATTTAATGCTAATACAAAGCTATTAAAAGACACCATTTGACAAAACTCATCAATATTATTTTCTCGTTTTGATAATGCTAGCCACTTTTCATAAAAGCTGTCTAGTTCAGACTCACTAAATGGCTTAAGTTTTCCAGATATACGCCATATAGCGTCAACATCGATAACACCGCTCAGCCCCTCCTCGTTCATTTTTCCGCCAAAACATGAGACAAACAAATGAAGCTGCTGCACGTTATCTAGCTTAATTTCTTCTTCTAATTCATAGCGTGTTTCGAGTGAATTTAAGGCGTCAGTTGTTAGTTTTTTAAGGGGAATAAAAGAAAACTGTATCACTGTTATTTAAGCTCCGGTTGGTACGTGGTTATAAAAAAATATAATCTATTTGCAATGAGACCTTAAACTAATGTTTCAGTCTATAATATGCAAGTGATTAATGATTAGGTACTTAATTAAGCGTCAGGTTCTTGCTGAAGCCTTACAACACGTTGTGGGAAAGGTATTTCAATGTTGCCATTATTCATTGCCTTATAAACGCCACTGTTGATGGCCAACTTCGTTTCTATTATCTTGGTCGTTGGAACCCAATACCGATAGCTAATTGTCACGCCACTGGCCGCAAAACATTCAATGCCTACTTGGGCGTTAGGGTTTTCAGCCACCAATTCGTGTTCGTTTAATACTTGCTCAATAAGACCAATTGCATCGTCAGAGTTTGCGTCGTAGCTAATATCAATTTCGCCCTTAACCAATGAGAACTTGAACGAATTATGTATTATTTCGCCAACAATGTGTTTATTGGGTACCGTGATTTCTACTTTTTCTTCATTGATTAAAATGGTATGACCTAATTCAATCGCTTTAACTTGCCCGCCAACATGCTTAACCTCAATAGTATCGCCAACAACAAACGGGCGCGTCGCGATAATCGCAAGCCCGGCACCATAGTTTGACAACATCCCTTGCAAGGCTAAACCTGCACCTAACGATGCCGCGCCAATTGCCGCAATAAAAGGCGTGACACTAATGCCTATTTTACCCAAGGTGATAATAACAACAGTGATAGTCAGCAACACTTTAACGACACTGCTCACAAAGTTTGTCAGTGTAATGTCGACGTTGTGACGACTCATGATCTTAAACACAAGCGCGGCTAACTTCTTAGCAACCCACAATCCAATCAATAGAATGAAAATAGCACCGACGAACTGCGCACTATAAGTCACCAAGTACTCAGTTAACATGGCGTAATATTTTTCAAACTGTTCGATTTCGCTATTCATTGTAAGGTGCTCGTTGGGCGGAGTTATATATTGATATAATAACAGGTACTTATCGGAAAAATATAATCTCCGGCATAAAAAACAATTACAGTTACCAATAATGCATTTGATAACTCATTTTTGTACGATAGTGATTTACCGTTGTTGTTAGTCGTGGCGCTGTGCATCTGGCCAATACTCATTGTATAATGTGATGCCTCTTAGTCTTTACAATTACAGCTTTCTTTAATGCCAATTACTCATTCAATCACTGGCTCAACCAGCTTAAAAGAACTCGCTGCGCCAAGCCAAAATCACCAGCATTTTAAAATATTTAAGCCATATGGTTTTTTAAGTCAGTTTGTTCCAGAATCACGCAAGAAGAAACATCTATTAGGCGAGTTATATAACTTCCCCGATAAAACGATGGCGATAGGCCGATTAGATCACGACTCTGAAGGCTTACTGTTACTCACTACCGACGGTATGATGAGCCACAAAGTTAGATCCAAAGGGATCGAGAAAGAGTACTACGTGCAAGTCGATGGCGCGATTACTGAAGCAGCAATGTCACAGCTTCAAAATGGTGTTGAAATTGGTATTAATGGCACAAAATATTTAACCCTGCCTTGTAAAGCATTTAAGCTAGATGGTGAACCTCAACTTCCTGCGCGTGGTCGTAAAATTCGTGATCCTAGACATGGCCCTACGAGTTGGATATCTATCACTTTGTGTGAAGGGAAAAATCGTCAGATAAGAAAAATGACGGCTGCTGTAGGCTTTGCAACATTAAGGCTAGTCAGAGTTCGGATTGGCGACATCCATATCGATAACTTGCTTGCCGGTGATGTTGTTACACTGCAAAATTTTGACGCGGCACTTATTTAACTAATACTTCAAACATTAGTGCTAACACCTAAAAAGTTTAACCCTTGGCGCACAATGTCAGCTGCGTCATTTCGTATTTATTTTATCCCATTACCACCTCATCGTGTTCACATGCTGAACAGTTAGTGTAATTTAACGACAAGCCATCCAAAAAAGCCGATAAATTTAATCATTTTTTTAGATATAGTACTTCCCATCGTTCATTTCTTTGGGCTATTCTAGACAAATAATTTAAAACAAAAACAACACGAGGTTTTCATGAATTTAACAAGACGTTCACTTCTAAGTATCTTAGTTTCAGCCACTTTAGTGTTACCGCTGGTTGGCCACAGTGCCTACGCCAGCCAAAAACACGTAGCCATTACCCAAATTGTTGAACACCCAGCATTAGACGCGGTTCACAATGGCGTAAAAGATGAATTGGCCGCTCAAGGTTATACCGAGGGCAAAAATTTAAAATTGTCATTTGAAAGTGCTCAAGGCGCGCCTTCAACTGCGGCGCAAATCGCCAAGAAGTTCGCTGGCGAGCAACCTGACGTTGTCGTTGGCATTGCCACGCCATCAGCCCAAGCACTTGCATCTTCGGCCCGCGGCATTCCATTAGTATTTTCAGCGGTTACCGACCCGGTTGGCGCAAGATTAGTCAAATCAATGGACAATGCCAACGGTGGTTATATTACCGGTGTTTCTGATTTATCACCAATTGATAGCCACATGGCCTTGGTGAAAACTATCGTACCTCAAGCGACTCGACTGGGCGTTATTTATAATCCAGGCGAAGCCAATTCAGCAACTTTAGTTGATCTCGTTAAAAAATTCGCGCCGGCTCATGGCATGACTGTCGTCGAAGCTGGCTCGCCACGTTCTTCTGATGTACTAGCCGCTGCTCGTTCATTAGTGGGCAAAGTTGACGCTATTTATGTGCCGACTGATAATACGGTGGTTTCTGCCTTTGAAGCGGTGGTTAAAGTAGCCGCTCAAGCAGACATTCCGGTGATTGCTGCCGATACCGATACCGTTAAACGTGGTGCCATTGCAGCACAAGGCTTTAACTACTACGACCTTGGCCGTCAAACCGGTAAAATGGTGGTTGCTATTTTAAATGGTAAAAATGTTGGAGATATTCAACCTGAAGGCGTTGATAAGACCGAATTATACGTTAACCCTGAAGCGGCTAAAACGATGGGTATTACTTTGTCTGAAGATTTCATTAACTCAGCCAAACAAATCGTAAAAACAATGACTAACGCTGAAAGAAAAGCTGCAGCCGAACAAGAGAAGTAATTTTAATGTCTATGATAGCAGCGCTTGGTGCGCTTGAAAGTGGGTTGGTATTTGCACTTGTTGCTTTTGGGGTTTTCTTATCTTTTAGAGTACTCGAGTTTCCCGACCTAACCGTTGATGGCAGCTTCCCGTTGGGAGCCGCCGTTAGCGCCATTATGATCGTGTCAGGCGTTAACCCTTGGATCGCTACCCTCGCCGCCTTTTCTGCGGGCATGTGTGCGGGTACCGTGACCGCCTATCTTAATACCAAACTCGGTATTTTGAACTTGCTGGCCTCGATTTTAACCATGATTGCACTTTATTCCATTAATCTGCGCATTATGGGCAAGCCAAATGTTGCCTTATTAGGTGATGTCACGGTATTAACGCCGACCGAAACCTGGGGTATGCCTTATTATATGGCGACCCCACTCGCTTTTGCGATTGTGGTGCTCATTGTATTTTTGGTTATGCTCAAGTTTTTAAATTCACAACCTGGTCTTGCTATGCGCGCAACAGGTGCTAACGCTCGAATGGCGCGTGCACAAGGCATTAATACTGACCGCATGATTATTCTTGGCATGGCGGTGTCGAACGGCTTAGTCGCTTTAGCCGGCAGTTTGTTTGCACAAAGCCAAGGTAGTGCCGATATTACGATGGGCGTTGGAGTGATAGTTATTGGCCTAGCATCGGTTATTGGGGGCGAAGCTATTATTCACCCTAAAACCTTATTGTTAGCATTACTTGCCTGTGTCGTAGGTTCGATCTTGTATCGCTTTGCGATTGCATTGGCCCTTAATGCTGATTTTATCGGGCTAAAAGCTCAAGATTTAAATTTGGTCACTGCAATTTTAGTTACCCTAGCGATTGTTGCTCCGCAGTTAAAAGCTAAATTTAATAATCGACGTAGCCGGAGCTCAAATTAATGATCCATTTACAAGACATTAAAGTCACCTTTGGTGAAGGAACCCCACTTGAAACGCGCGCCGTGCGTGGGATAGATATCACCATTAATCAAGGTGAATTCGTTACTGTGATTGGCAGTAACGGCTCGGGCAAGTCGACATTACTTAATTCGCTAAGTGGCGAAGTAAGTATTAGCAGTGGTCAAATCCAAGTCGGTGATACCGACATCACCCATTGGTCAACCTCGAAGCGCGCTAAGCTAATTTCACGGGTGTTTCAAGATCCGTTAGCGGGCAGCTGTGAGAATTTAACCATTGAAGAAAACATGGCACTGGCTTGGTACCGAGGTCAAAAAACGGGCTTTGGTTCAGCACTAAACGCTAAAAACAGAGCGGTATTTAAAAAGCAATTAGCACGTTTAGGGCTCGGCTTAGAACACCGAGTTAAAGACAAAATTGGTTTACTCTCTGGTGGTCAGCGCCAAGCAATCAGCTTGTTAATGTCAGCCTTACAGCCGGCCAAAATTTTACTATTAGATGAACACACCGCTGCGCTTGACCCTAAAACGGCAGCTTTTGTGATTGATCTTACCTGTGAAATTATTGAAGAAAACAAGCTCACGGCATTAATGGTCACTCACAGCATGCAGCAGGCGCTAGAAGTTGGCACCAGAACGATTATGCTGCACGAAGGCAAAGTGGTTTTTGATGTTAGTGGTGAAGATCGTAAAGGTTTAACTGTAAGCGATTTGCTTGATTTGTTTAAGAAAAATCAACATGGTGCCGAGTTAAGTGACGACAGTTTACTGCTCGGCTAACGGCCAAATTACGCTAAGATAATAATTAAGGAGCTGCGGCTCCTTTTTTTTGTCATGACGTTAACCGATTTGCTATCATTGACGCCGAACTGATTTAACGCAATTTTCGGATTACCTCATGAAACACCAACATGGCCTCGGCTGCACGCAACACCAGATTGCAGTATATATAGCAAACCGACCGCCCATTGAGCCCTACTGCAGTCAACAGCAACTAAGCCCATTAGTACAAGATGAAATAACAACGATTGGCCAGCAATGCGGCAATGGCTGGCGAAAAGTATTTAATGTTTACGCTAAACTGCTTTATGCGCTTAATCCATCTCAGTTCAACTTTTCGAGCTTGGCACCAACTTGGCAGAATTTTCGTGACCATCACCTGCTGCAATCTAACTCGCACACCGCGTTGTTTTTTAGCCCGCCCTTACTTAGTAATAAAAAGCTTAAAACAAAAACACCGAGCATTCACATTATTATCGGTCGTACTTATGCCCGATCACTGCTAGCCAGTGGCCAATTAACAGTTACATTAGATTGGTTAGATGAGGAGTTCGCTATTAACCGCGAGCAACGCGTGATTGTGTGCCCTTATTTTGACTATCGGCAGCTGTCCAATCTAAAAATAGCAAGGTTAGCGCTGATGATTGAGCAGTTAAACAAGAACGAACTTAATCTCTCAGATGGAGCTCGGCATGAACTTGGACTAGATATTGCTGCCACGCCATCACAAGCTGCCAGTGCGCTAGTTTGCCCGCAGTGTCTTAAGCGTAATCAATGTGGTATTAGCGCTGGGCGATCAACGTGTTGGTGTTTTAACCAACCTCGAGTAGAACCGGAGCTAATAACTGAGCCAATTAGAGTTTTGGATCAGTGTTTGTGCAGTGAATGTTTAAATTATTATTCAACATCTAAAACCTAAAAACTAAAGCCTAAAAACTAAAGCCTTAAAACTGGCAGTGTTGTAGTTAGGCGTTGGTATCATATTACGGCTCACGAAAGTTCAGAGGCAATCATAGCAAACTTCGGACTCTTGACTTTAAATTGCTAACTCGCTGTCGCGCAATAGCGAGTTAGAACTTGCGGCAACGATCGGCCCTATTAATTTAGTTTGCAGTACTTTTTCTAATGATACCTATACCAAAGTGATCTCAAGCTTTTTACCCAATGCTGCGGCAAAACGCTCTAAAGTCGATAACTTAACATCTTCGGAATGGTTCTCTATTCGAGAGATCGCACTTTTTTGGGTGTGAAGTTTATCCGCAACATCAAGCTGGGTTAAGCCCGCCTCTTTACGCGCTTCTTTTAGTGCAACACCAAACTTAAAGGCTTGATAGCCTTGAGCGTAGTTTTCTGAAAAATCGGTATCAGTATTTAATCGTTTGGTTAAATATTTCTGAAAGTCACTCATTATTTGTTCCTCAATAAATAGTCTTTTCGGCGCTGTTCGGCAATTTTAATTTCTTTAGGTGGCGTTTTCTGAGTTTT
>Ga0209395_1000565_pt1 | contig 54001 bp, 49 predicted proteins | sample GOMGulsemesocosm_3_FD_184635 | JGI IMG/M metagenome (GOLD analysis project Ga0209395, IMG submission 184635) | Methane-oxidizing microbial communities from mesocosms in the Gulf of Mexico - GOM9D Gulf of Mexico (SPAdes) (version 2) | ecosystem: Environmental > Aquatic > Marine > Cold seeps... | reverse complement strand
ACCTCTTTCCATTTCGAACAGAGAAGTTAAGACTACTTGCGCAGATGGTACTGCCTTTTTGAGGGTGGGAGAGTATGTAGATGCCAATTTTAAAACACCACTTATTTAGTTAAGTGGTGTTTTTTTTGTTTAATACTTTTTTTAGTAGAAAAACTTAAATAGAAAATAGTATATTCGTAAAAATTTTAATTAGGATTTGATTACTAAATTTTTAACTATTTATTGAGGTAAAGAATTAGTTTATTATTTGATTGCCTAATATTTTATAATGTATGAAATTAAAAATTGTAGCTATAGGAAAAACGCATAAATCATTTTTGGTTGATGGGGAAAATGAATACTTGAAACGTATTAAGAAGTATGTTACAATTGAGAAGATTGAAATCCCTGATTTGAAGAATGCTAAGAAATTGACGTTTAATCAAATTAAAGAGAAAGAAGGTAAGTTGTTATTGGCCAAATTGGAACCGCATAGTTTAATAGTATTATTAGACGAAAAGGGGAAGGAGTTTACCTCAATGAAATTTTCTAAATGGATGCAAGAAAAAATGAATAGAGGTTATAAGAATATTATATTTTTAATTGGAGGCGCTTATGGATTTTCTGATGAAGTTTATTCTAAAGCTAATGAAAAAATAGGGCTTTCTAAAATGACGTTTAGCCACCAAATGATACGAATGCTATTTACAGAGCAGATATACCGTGCATTTACAATTTTGAATAACGAACCTTACCACCACGAATGATCACATTAATTGATTGGGGAATATGGCTACTTTATTTTGCAGTGATTTTCGTTGTTCTTTGGTTTTACCGCCATTCTAAAACGGAAGACTCTATTTATAAATGGTTTTTGAAAGGCTTTTTAATAAAGGTTTTTGGCGGCGTATTTTTTTCTTTAATTTTTGTGTATTATTATGGTTTTGGTGATTCTTTTGAGTATTATAAAGGAGCTGTTATGTTGGGGAATACATTACTTAGTTCTCCTTCTGACTATTTTGATTTGCTATTTTCCGAAAGCTCGCATAATCATGTTGGACACTTAAGACAGTATACAAGTTCACTGGCCTATTCCGATTCACCTGAAGAATGGTTTATGGTTAAATTAATTTCTCCACTATCTATTTTAACATTTAAATCTTATTTAACGATTAATTTGTTTATGAGTGTAGTCTCTTTTTATGGGGGATGGAAATTATTTAAAGTCTTTTCTGATATTTTACCTAAACAAAAGAAATATGCTTTTTATGCTGCTTTTTTAATTCCTTCTATGGTGTTTTGGGGTAGTGGTTTGATGAAAGATACTTTAACTTTAGCAGGTATTAACTACATGATTTATGTGCTTTACTTTGGTATTTTGAAGAATAACTTTAAAATGATATATTTATTAGGTACTATTTTTTGGTTTTATATTACTTTCACATTAAAATCTTATATTGTGATTGCTTTTTTTCCTACTGTAATTTTAGTAGTTTATTATAAGTATAAATCAACTATTGAATCACAGTTTGTTAGAGTTGTAAGTACACCCATTATTCTTACTCTTTTTTTAATTGTAGGTTTTTTTAGTTTAAAAGGGTTAAGTGAAACAAGTACTAAGTATAATGCTAACCAACTTGAGGGTAAAGTTAAAGGTTTTCATTCATGGCATACTACTTTAGGAGGTTCTTCTTATAACTTAGGAGATGTTGAGTATTCTGTCGTTGGTGCTGTAAAAAAAATACCTGCCGCTTTAAATGCCACATTTTTTAGACCTTACGTTTGGGAAGCTAAAAATGTGGTTGTTATACTAGGTGCGCTTGAAAGTTTAGTGCTATTTTCTTTGTTTATTTATGTGTTGGTCAAAACTAAGTTTAATCCTTTTAAAATACTTGAGCATACCTTATTTTTAAAATCTTTAATTGCTTTTATTTTAATTTTTGGTTTTGCTGTAGGCTTTACGTCTTATAATTTTGGAGCGTTAGGCCGATATAAAATGCCAGTTATGTCTTTGTTTTCATTTTTACTTGTTTATATTTATACTAAGCAAAAAGAAATTACTTGATGTTTTTCATAATACGCTTACAAAGGTATTCTGAAATGGTTGGGTGATAGTGAAGTCTACTTTTTGAAACCTTAGAATTTATGAGTTTGATATTATCACAATTAGATTTTATTATTTCGTCACTTAAAATATTAAGCCCTAAACAGTATTGAATTATGGGGTAAGTGATAAAATTATCTTGCTTAGAAATTTTCCCTGTCGCTTGTGCAATTATATTGCCGGTATCAATACCTGAATCAATATAATGTACTGTTGTACCAAAATTTGCTAAATCGTCATTAAATAGAGCCCAATACCCACCATGAACACCTCTGTATTTTGGTGTAATGCCTACATGGATGTTGATTATCTTAACATTTGTAGATTCTAGTATTGTTTTTGAAATTATTCGTGTTCCGTTTACAAAGATGAGATCAGGAGACAATTGATTGAGTAGTTGAGATATACTGTCGTCATTAATTGAATTTACATTGACTATAGTTTGAGTAGGGATAGGGTTATCATTCTGATTAGCTTCGTGAATAATTTGTTTAATTCTGTATTTTGAGGTTATATTTAATATTTTAGGGATTGTAACCATAAAGATAACCTGGCCTAGCACTTTCATTAGTCCTAATTTCTTAATTCTATTTTTTAGTATTATTTTTTTTGAAATCTTATCTTCGAGTATTACTTTTTGAACATTATAGTACTTAGCTAATTGATTGTATAATAAATTAGTGGTTTGTCCTTCTGTGGCTAGTATGGTTACGTTTTTTTTATTCAATTGATTTAGATATTTCGTTCATGTTTAAAGATTGAAACTGATATGACTTGTTTAATGTTTTGAAGTATTTAAATAAGTCTTCTAACTGGGCAAAGTTCTCTTCAGTGTTCTTACTGAAATTATGTGGGTGCCACCATAAATGGTATATTTTGTTTTGCTTAGCGGCTAACAACATTTGTTTTTTAATTCTTTTAATTTTTAAATTTTCAATTGTGTTATTAAATTGAACTGGTCTTAAAAAACGGCTAGCGGGAATATTAATTAAACTCGTTGTTTTTAGAGACTTCCAGGCTGTAAAATTGTCTTTTGAAATTTTAATGTAGGCATCTAATACTCTACCTGCTTTTTTTATTAAGCCCTCTGTTTTATAATCAGAGTTCTTCCAATATTTGTTTTGTTGATTTCCTCTGTATGTGATTTGCTTATTTTGAGATAAATAGTTTAAGTATGTCTCATTAATTTGATTTCTCGGAAAGATAATACTGTCAACCTCTCCTATTGTTTCTTTAAAATAATCTATATCATTTTGAATGTCTCTTTCTGTAACCCCTTTTTCTAAACAATATAGATGGCTAAATGTATGACTAGCTATTTCTTGATACATGGTAGATTTAATTCTTTCTATTTCAGACTTTGCTAAAAATGTATTAGAATTTACCGTTTGAAGACTATATTTATCTATAGGGAAGGGGGAGAATTCTTTTTCTTTATAGTGGACATTTATTAGTTTAGAATATTTTTCTAAGTCTTCTAAATGATTAAAGTTTAACATCCCAACAATAGCCCAGGTGCAATGCATGTCATATTTAGTAAAGAGAACTAATAATCTATTCACGATTTCATTTACTTTAATTAAATTTTGTTCATTGTTTTTGAGGCTTTCGACATCATGAATGCCCCAAAATTTTTCAAAATCTAGCGATATACAGAGTGTTCCTTTTTTCAAAACTTATTATTTAGTGACTCGTTATAAAACTCTATCGTTTCAGTTACCATCCTATCAAGAGAGAAATATGAGGTTAACTTTTGCTTTGCGCCATCACTTAAATTTTCACGAAGTGTTTTATTATTGAATAACTCTATTATTCTTTTTGCCATCAGATCTGTATCGTATGTTGGAATTAAAAAACCGGTTTTGTTATCGGTTACTATTTCATTTGTAGCAGGAACATCAAATCCAATAATAGGTAGTTTAGCATTCATAGCTTCTAAGAAAACTAATCCAAATCCTTCTGCAATGGAAGGGACTAACATTATATCAGAATTTGATAGATAAGCGTAAATATTTGGTTTGTAACCAATAAAATCAACATTTGGTTGAAGGTTATTCTGTCTGATAAATTGGTTTAATTCAGAAATCAACTCTTCATCACCATGTCCAATTATTATTAATTTAAAATCAGCAATAGTTTCTTTTACTTTAACTAAGGCTTTTAATGCTAACATATGACCTTTAAACGGAATTATTCGGCCTAAAATTATCAATTGATTAGTAGCGTATCTATATTCAGAATTAGGTTGTATTTGTAGGTTGGGTAAATCAAAACCATGGTGAATAGTTGATATGTTTGTAGGTTTACAAATTTTTGAATCAATAAATAACTGTTTTAAACCATTTGATACGGCAAAAGATTTATTTATTTTATTTTCTGAAAATTTACACATTCTGTAGTAGAGATTCTTTTTTATTTTACTAGCATCAAATCCATATTTTGAAATATATGCTTCATCATATCCATGTTTTGTTGACACAATTGGACATTTTATAATATTTATTCTTTTTAACAGACTGGCCCATAAATCTGCATGAATTAAATGTGAATGTACCAAATCAAAACGTGTTGATTTTGCTATTTTACGTATAAACGTTAAAGTAGAAAATATTGATTTATCACTTGATACCTCTTTGATATGAATTGTAAAATTTAATGTTTTGTAAGCTTCAATAAAGGGTAGTACTTTTCGTTTATCTGTTGAATTATAGATGCAAATAAATTCGGTTTGAATCCCCCTTTTTTCTAATTCAGGTATTAATTCTAAAAAATATTTTTCAGAACCAACTAAGGCTTTTACTTTTTGTATAAATAGGATTTTCATGATTCTAATACTATTTTATATTTTTCAAACATTTGGTAATGTGACAGGTTTTTATTAGCAAATTCTATAGATTCTTTGGATAAAGCAATCCTTTTTGTTTTATCATTGACTAATTGAAGTAGTGCTGATTTGTAAGATTCGACATTACCTGGTTTTACAAATATACAGTTTTCAGAGTTTAATACATTATTTATTCCATTCACATTAGCCGCAATAATTGGTAGACCACTAGCTTGAGCTTGCATTAATGCAATACTAGATGTTTCACCAAATGAGGCTTGACAATATATATCTTGTTTAGACAGAAATATTGGTATTTTGTTTTGCTGTATATTACCAAGAAATTGGATGTTTTTATTTTGGTTAGAGTCTTGTAATTGATTTAGTAAGGGACCATCTCCAGCAATGTTTAATTTTGTAGTGTTAAGTTGTAATTCATTAAAGGCAGCAATCAATGTTTTGTGATCACGAAATTTATTTAGTCTGGATAAAATGCCAATGTTAAGCGTTGATGTATTGTTAGCTTTCTTTTGAAATTCGGACACATTAATTCCAGTTGTGATTACGTTGTTTTTTTTTGAGATATATAAAAATTTTAATCTTGATTTTAATGTAGTTTGATATGTTTCGGTCAAACATACTATGTGATTAGCTTTTGTTTGTGCAATAATGGACCATAACCATTCTTTTTTTGATTTTAAATGATTGGCTTGGTGCTCTACGAAAATAAGTTTAGCTTGTTTATATTTTGCACAGGTTAAAATTAATGAATTAACATGTAAAGTAATTGAGTCAGGTTTTATGTTTTTGATATTTGATAATACATTTTGAAATGCTTTTTTATCATAGCCCTGTTGTTTTTGAATATATACGACAGACGTTGCTGTTTTTTCGGCCAATACTAGTTGTTCTTTAGGAACTGTTTCAATTCCGTAAAAAAGGATGTGGTGTTCGAAATCCGAATTCTTATCTCCATTTATTAAGTTAAAAACATAATCGGTTGTTCCTCCCAGTCCAGAATATAAAATATGTAGTATTTTCTCCATTGTTAAAGGGTGATATTAAAATTTATTTATTAGGATCAATATTTGTACTTTTAACAACAGAATATTTCCCTTTTATTTTCAAAAAAGGTTTTTCAATTATATTATACGAAATCCATGCGGTTAATATTGTATAAAACAATACCGTAAGTAACATTGTTATAAAATTCATATGTAAATCAAACTGAAGTATTATAAATGACAGGATATAGATTACTATCATATGATATACATAGATTCCATAAGAAATTTTACCAATAAAATTCATGAACTTATTTTCCATATTAACTATACTGTTTGGATTTGAAGAGATGTTTAAAATAATAATGAAGTAGAATATAGAGTTTATTTCTTTATCTAAAAAACTAATTAAATGTATAGGTTGATATAGTATTGAAATAAGGAGCACAAGCCAAGCTATTATTTGTACTTCCATCCTAAAAATTAATTTTAACAAAATATGATTTGAGTAAACTAAAAATGCTCCTATAGCGCCTAAAAACATTATATCTATTCTTGTAATTTCGATTATTTTAAAAATTGTAGAACCTGGTGTTAATGTGATATATACGATAGTTTTAATGATGAGATATATAAAAATTAAAGAAATAAATACTTTCATATAGTTGGTTGTTTTTTTAACTATGAAAGGCCATATTAAATAAAACTGTTCTTCAACTCCTACGGACCATAGTGGTGTTATGCTTGGTATTGTGATTTTTAATATGTAAGCAATATTTGCCAATAAGAAAAAATAGAGTAAAAATGATGACCCTATGGAATCATTTCCAGGTACAATTTTGAAATAGATCAATATTAACGTTATCAATATGGATAGGTAATAGATTGGCCAAATTCGATATATTCTTCTTAAATAAAATTTTTTAAAGTCAATTGTTTTAGTTTTCTCTTTTTCAGTTAAAAGAAGGTATGTAATTAGAAACCCACTTAACACAAAAAACATATCAACTGCATTTCCAGCCATTCCGTTTTTATGAAAACCAAACGGTGTGATACTAAATAAATATGCGTATTGATCAATATGCCAAATTACAACTAGTATTGATGCTATAGCACGTATGCCATTTAATCCTTTAAAATATTTTGGTTTTTCCATTTGTTTTTATTTGTTACTATAAAAACTTGAAATATATTCAACAATTCTAATTGAACTCTTGCCATCACCATAAGGATTTTCAGCAGTACCCATTTCATTATATAAAATAGAATTTGTCAATAATTCACTCACAACTGTGACTATTTTGTTTTTAGAAGTTCCGACTAAAATTGAACAACCATTTTCTACACCTTCCATTCGTTCCGTTTTTTCACGTAGAATCACTACCGGAATGTTTAGTGAAGGAGCTTCTTCTTGAATACCTCCTGAATCTGATAAAATCAAGAAGGACTTACTCATTAAATAGACCATATTATCGTAAGACAATGGTTCTATTAGTTTTATATTTGAAATGTTACTCAATACTGATTTAACAACAGTTTGCACATTAGGGTTTAGATGTACAGGGTAAATAAAGTCTACATCTTTATGTGTTTTTGATAATTCAACTAGTGCTTCACAAATATTGCTAAAGCCTTCTCCAAAGTTTTCTCTTCTATGAGCAGTCACTAATACAAACCTTCTTTTTTTTGAAACTATGGTTGAAAACTTATCTTTATAATTTGTGAGCTGGGTTTTAATTTTGTCTTGTATCGTAAACAATGCATCAATTACCGTATTTCCTACATTAATTACTGACTGCTCTGAATATCCTTCTTTAAGTAGTGCATTTGATGCTTTATTAGTTGGGGTGAAGTTTAAGGTTGCATATACGCCTATTACTCTTCTATTTGCTTCCTCAGGAAAAGGGTGGGCCATGTCGTACGACCTTAAACCTGCTTCTATATGAAAAACATCTATCTGATTATTAAATGAAACCATTGCACCAATCATAGCTGTTAATGTATCTCCCTGAACAATAACGCCGTCATATTTATTCTTTAGTGTTAATTCATCCAAACTTGTCATCAATTTACCTGCTAATCCATTGAGAGTTTGATTTTTTGTCATTAACTCTAATGAAACAGTTGGTTGAACTTTAAATATGTCAAACACTTGATTTAGCATTTCTTTATGTTGTCCCGTTGAAACTAGGTCTACCTGAATATTTTGTGTATTTTTAAATGCTAAATATACAGGCATTAATTTAATTGCTTCAGGTCTTGTTCCTACAATTATCGCAATTTTTTTCATAACTGATTAAATAATTTTACTAACCTTTCAACATTATTTGATGCTGAATACTTGATTGGGATTTCGTGCGTGTTTGTCGAAATATTTTCTAAATTTACTAATAATTTTGTTAAACTGTCAGAGTCTCCATGATATGCACAGTAATGATCAATTTCCTTTAAAATAGTGTCAGTCGTGCTATTTTTCGTTGTAATTGCTATTATTGGTTTTTTAGTTACAAAGTAATCTAGTAGTTTAGAGGGGAAGTAAATAGCTTCAGTACTAGTTTTGAAATCAAAATCGATAGCAAGTAATATGTCTGCACTTCTTTGTAGTTCTTTTACTTCAGTTATAGACAAAAAACCAACGTAAGTAATAAATGATGTGTTTTTTTTAAGTAGATTTTCATTATAAGAGTCTAAGCTTCCTGCAACAATAATTTCAACGTCACTAACTATTGAATTACCATTTTTGGCTAAACTGTTTAAACTGTCAATGAGCATTTTTAAACTTCTTGACCCATTTAAGCTGCCTGTATAGACCAGTTTAATTTTACTATCCCTAATTGTTGTAGGAGGGGGCTGAATATCGTCATCATCATACACATTTGGAAAGTATTTATATTTATGGCTATACTTTGGGTATTTGATTTTATAGATTTCGATTGTACTTAAAGAGGTAAAAGAAATAATATCTGCACTCTTAAAGCATTCGTTTTCTTTTTTTTGATGATATTTAGATTTGTTGTAATCAAATAATGGCGATTCAACCCAAGGATCACTAAGATGTAACACCCAAGGTACATCATAATGTTTTTTTAATTTCTTAGCCATTATAATTGAGCTTAATGGAAAAGCTCTTGAATATATTATATCTGGCTTGTTTTTTAGGTGCTTAATTACTTTTTTATATTGTAAATGAAAAGAGAACCTAGTATCAGGCCAAGCAAATCTTTTTAATAATTTATTAATAAAAATGCTTAAATATTTGGGTTCTATAATTCGTATTGAAATTATTTGTTTTACATCTTTTATATAATTTAATAATTTTTCATCAAAAGGCATCCATAATGTTGGGGACTTTGAAGTGACCACATCTACATAGTTTATTTTAGCTAAATATTTAACATATTTTGCTGCTTGTAATGATTCTGGATCATTTTTAGGAGGTAATGCTATTGAAACTAAGAGGATTTTCATTAGGATTTAACTATATAGGTCTTTTATGATTTCCACATTGTTAACCCCAGTGAAATTGGTAGAGTTAGAATTGATGAAATTATTTTTTGTAAGAGAAGTGATAACATTTGATAAATCGTATACTTTATATTTTACACTTTCAAAAAAATCAAATATATCTGCTCTGTTATCCCCAATTAAGCTTTCAAATATAATTATAGGTTGGTGTTCTTTGATTGTATTTAGTCCCCCTTTTAGTACTTTAAATTCGAACCCTTCTGTATCGATTTTTACGAAATCCGGTGATATGTTTTTGGATGAAGAAAATTCATCCAATGTTGTAACGTTCACCTTAATTTTTTTAATCTTTTGATAAGTTTTAATCTTGTCTTGCTGATTATTTAATATGCTTCCATTCCAAGTTTCATTTTCAGGAAAGACTAATTCTGTTTCACAAATTTTATCACCTAAACCATAATTGACGAGATTTTTTTTAACTTTATTTTGATTCATTAATTCATTGAAAAATGTTGAGCAAAATGGATTTGGTTCAAAAGAGTATGTGCTTATTTTATGTAAAGAAAACAATAATGAGTGGGTACCATAATTGGCTCCAATATCAAAGAACACATTTGGTTTATATTTCGATAATATCAATCTATGATAAAAATCTTTCACTTCTATGTCGTGCCCAATAATTGATATGGATGTGTCCCAAGCTAGCCAAGCATTTTTGTCTGATACATTAATTTTGAATTCTTCGCCTGCAAAATTCAATACCCAGTCATTATTGAAAATCGGCAACTTTTTATCAATACAAATTTTAGCACTTAAGCTATGAACTAACTCTCTTTCTTTATAACCTAATTTCTTATATTTTTTGTTTAATTTTTTAAATCCTGTTTGTGAGGTTATTTTTTTTAAGATAACTCTTTGAACCAATTTCTTCAAAAATGGTACGTTACAAATTACTCTCAATACAAACACTTTGAGAGGGTTTGATCTTATAATTTTTATAGGCATTGAGTTTAGTTTTTAATTAGTTCAAATATAGTATTAATTCTTGTTGAGTATAAATTATTTTGGCAATAATTCTTTCTCACCATAGTTAGATTGTCACTATTCCAATAGTCTAAGTTATTTATTAATTCAATTAATTTATTCGGAATATCATTGTTGTCATTTAAGGTGACAATTGATTCGTCAGGATAGGTGTCAATATCATAGATAAATGATGATAATACTACTGATCCAGTTTCTAGGTAATTTGATAATTTATGTGGTGCAATATTCTTCTCAAAATTTTTGTATAAAATTAAATGGATATCAAATTTACTTAAGATAGAATTCAAATTTACAGAGGCTATTTCTCCATAAAAAAACACATTAACACATGCTTGTAATAGTTTTATTTTTTTACTTATTTCAATAGTGTAATTACCACCAAGGTTATTGGTTTTGATTGGTCCAATAATTATTATGTCAGCAACGGAAGCTGTTTTTTTTGCCATTTCTAGGAGTATATCAAAATCAATATTACTGCTTGTCATATTTCCCATGAAACCAATTTTTATTGGGTTGGTTCCTTTTATACTAGGCTTAAATTCATTAATTTTACTTGGTTTATAAACTCCGTGATTCAATTGAATAGTTTTTGTTTTTGTGGCGATTTTATTTTTCAAATATTTTGAAATAATAATTATTAGATCAGCGCTATCACTAATGTCATTTTCATATTTTGTTGAGTGTACATCTACGGAATGGTATATTTTATTATGTGATTTAAAATTATCTAGGTTCCAGAATCTATTTGGATCAAAACTCCACACAATATCAAGTTTGTTTATGTTTAAAGCTTTTTGTATTTGTTTTGCTTGTTTTTTATAAATATATTTCTGGATGAATTTTGGTAATTTATTTAGCCTGGGGAATAGGTTTTGATAATTAACTTGAACTAAGTTTTTGTTAATTTGTTCTATTGCTATATTGATTTTCCCAAATGGATTAATTTTTGAACCTAGTACAGGGTTTAAAAAATAAACTGTATTGTTTTTAGATAAGTAGGTTGCATAATGGTGTTTGGAAACAAAATTAGTTCCCCAAGCTTCAGGAGAAATTATAAGAATTGTTTTATCCTTCATGTTACAATATTTTTATAAATAGTTTCAACTTTTGTCATTTCAATGTTTCTGTCCACTTTATCTAGAAATGAAGTATCCCTTTTTTCTTTATTTGAATTGAGTGTTGTCAAAATTGTACTTAACAATGAGTCAAAATTGTTTGGTTCGTAGAAATGTGCCATTTCAAATAAGTCTTTATCATAATCTAATTTTGGTAAAATTAATTTTGATTGTGCTGCCAAGGCTTCCATGCCGGAGACAGGAGAACCATCTGAGTCTGGTGTCATAATTACTAATTCAGACCTTGAAAGTAGTTCAAAATAGTCAGAAGCATTTAATGAGTTCTCAAAACGGATATTTAAGCTTGTTAAGCTGTCAATAATATTTTGAATTTTGTTTACATATTTTGTATTCGTACTGTTTTTATTTATAAATACAAATATATACTTTTGTTGTACCTCTATTGGTAATTTTGATATTGCTTTTAATGCTAGTTCGTGATTGTAGAGCGGTTGCATGTTCCTAGGAAAAAAGATAATGTTTTTTTGCAGTTTAGGTGCTTTAATGTGGGATACATTTATGCCTGTTCTTATGACTTGGGCATCACAGTTAATTGTAAATAATTGATTTAACACATCAATTTGTTTTTGTGAGGTTGAAATTATACTACTACACTTTTCTATTGCGATTTGATATTGGTTTGTTATTGTTTTATATTTCAAGCCTTTATGGCTGTGAAATTTATTAAGTCCAACTAGCACGTCAGAACCTCTTGTCGTTAGTACGATTGGAATATTTATTTCTTTTGCCCATAATACATTTGGTTCGGCATAGAATATGTGGACAAGGTCAATTTTATAATTTTGAATTACATTTTGAATTAAAGATTTACTCTTTTTGTTTTTCCACCGTTTAAATATAGAGTAATCGCTAATTCCACCTAATAGTTTAATGTTATTATTTTTTTTAGCAGGTAAGAGGGTTTCTCGTATTAATAGATAACAGTTGTTACTTTCTTTATCTGAAAACCAAGTCATCCATTTAGTGTCATGAATACTATTTGGGTATCCTATATAAAGTATATTCATTATAAATTATTTTTAAACCAAATTTCTAAACAAATTAACGCCCAAATCCTATGTGTGTGAATAGCTGTTCCTTCTTTGTGTTCTTCTAATAGTTCTAAAGCATTTTTGTTTACTACATTTTTTCTTTGCACTAAATTAGTGATATGTTGTTTTGAGAATTCATACAAATCCGTTTTTAGCCAATCTTTAACTGGGATTCCAAAGCCTTTTTTCTTTTGTTCAAATATATCTTTGTACATATACTTTTGGCCCAGTTTTTTTAAAAGATATTTTGATTGGTTATTTTTAAATTTTAATTTATTCGATATTGAGAATGCTAATTCAGCTAATTCATGATCCATAAATGGTGATCTTACTTCAAGAGAATTAGCCATTGAAGCTCTGTCTACTTTTACTAAGTAGTCATTTAAAAGTCTTGTTTTTAATGAAGACTTCATTAGTCTTGTGGTAAATGATTTATCTTGATATTGATTCCAACGTTTGTTGTAATACTTTTTAGCAGCCTCCGTTTTTAGAATACTATATTTATTATTAATTGGATCAAAGCCCATATTACGGTTCAACTTATATGGGTCAGTTATTTTTAGATACTCTATTTCGGATCCAATATTTTTAACACTTCTAAATATGCGTGACATCAATTTACTGTATACTGCTACAATTTGTCTGGCAGCAGGTCTTTTAACTCTATTCGCTAAACTTTCGGCATCATTTGCATAGCCATAATCAATATAGCCTCCAAATAATTCATCTCCACCATCTCCTGATATTGCCACTGAGGCGTGCTTTTTCATTTCTTTTGTAATATAATATGATGGTATGGCACTACTGTCGGCAAATGGTTCGCCAAATTGAGCTAGAATATGTTCAATATCCTCTTTTATATTGATATCAATTATAACTTCTGTGTGGTCTGTATTATATTTTTCGGCTATTAGTTTGGCTTGAGAAAGCTCATTGTATTCATGTTCAAAATTGAAGCCAAGCGTGAATGTTTTAATTCTTTCTTTTGAAGTTGTTGCTAGAATAGATACGATTAATCCAGAATCAACACCACCACTTAAAAAACATGCTACTGGTACATCAGACAATGTTCTTTGAAAGATAGCTGATGTTAATTTTTTTTCAATTTTTACTACTGCTTTGTTTTCATCTACTTCAGTATTTAGCACTTCTTTTAAATCCCAATACTGTTTAACAGATTTGATATTACCATCCAAGTCTGTCACCATATAATGAGCAGGTTCTAATTGTTTTACTTCATTCCAAATGGTGTTTGGTTGTGGCATTGTTAATTCAGATAAATAATACTCAATGCTTTGATAATTCAATGTTAAGTCTTTCTTTTTTAATTCTGTAATCGCACGAATATCAGATGAGAATATGAATTCGCCCGTATTGCACTCTGTATAGTACAATGGTTTTTGTCCAAATCTATCTCTGGCTAGATATGTCTTTTTATTAATTAAATCAATGGCGCAAAAAGCAAACATTCCTTTTAGCTTACTTAACGTTTTTTCAATACCCCATTCCTCAATGGCTTCAAGTATTACTCGAGTGTCTGATGTGTAGTTGTTTTGACCTTTTAGTTGATGGGCTATTTCTTTATAGTTATAAATTTCGCCATTAAATACAATACTGAAGTTACCAGATACAGAGTGCATAGGTTGATTCGCTTTGTCTGAGAGATCAATGATTTTTAGTCTAGCATGTGCTAAAAATATGTGGTTATCTTCATAAAAGGAGAAGTTATCAGGGCCACGGTTCTCTAAGTGTTTTTTGAATACGATCTTAGGATCAGCTTTAGCGCTAAAAGACTTACGATTTATTATGCCACCTATACCACACATCTATTTTTTTGCTTTTAATTTAGAAATGATCAAATTATCTTTATCGATTAGCTTTATTAAAAATACAATAAAGGCAATTATGACTATTGATTTTGTTAGTATAGAGTATATTGTTATTTCTGCTTGAAAATATAAGAAAATTCCTAAGATTACACAAATTACTATTGAAGGAATAACTATCATTCTAAAATTTAAAGGTAAATAATATTGTTTTTGTGATAAGTAGGATAACAGGAATAGATTTACAATAGTAGAGATGAGTGTTGCTGTTGCAGCACCAAAAACACCCCAAGTAGGAATCATAGTGTAGTTAAGACAAATATTGATTGTTGCCGATATAATGTTTATTATGGCAAGTATAAACGTTTTTTTAGCAATACTGAGACCATGGAAAAACATTTGAAAACCATTTGCTAATGTTACCAATATTAATATTGGAACAATCATATATGCACTAAGGTAGTCTTCTTGAGTGAATATGGTTAACAGCTCTAATGAGAAAAGGGAAATGATTAAACTAATACTGAAAGATAGAATGATGAAATATTCAAATAACTTAGCAATCTCTGCTGAACTTTCTTTTTTATGGTAATTACCGTAAATTAATGGGCCTAACGCGTACGAGAAACCAGTAAAAAGGATATGCATGACACTGGCTATTTTGAATGCGATTCCGTAAATTCCGGTATCCGAAACACCAATAATTTCTTTAATTATAACCCTGTCTGCAAATGTTAAAATAAGTAATGATAATGCTTGAAATACGATAGGAAAACTATATTTTAACATTGCTACAAGTGATTTTGTTGACGTCTTGAATGAATAACATTCACGAGAAGCTAGGTATGCTAATAGAACAAATATTGGTGTGGAAATTACAGAAGCCATAAAAACCCCAACAAGTCCTGTGTTGCTTAAAAGGACAAAGTAAATTGTTAGTGAAATAGTAAGAATTGAATGGCTAATTGATAAAATAGAGTTAGTTTTTACCTTTCTTATCCATTTTAATTGATGTAAAAAAAAGTAAAAAATACCATTTACCGCAATACTAATACAAGCCCAATTATAAATGTTTTCATTAATAAATGTGTCTTTAAATAAAAAACTATTTAAGACCTCTTCAGAAAAAAGTATGCTTAAGATTAGAAATGAGGAATAAGAGATAGTAGTAAATAGAAGACCTGTTGACGAGAATTCAACTTTGTTCATGGCACCATCCTTACCGTCAGATATATGTCTGGCAACTCCGTGTGTAATTTGCAAAGGAAATGTAATGTTTATTATTGCACCAAAAACGGTTATTAAGTCAAGAGTTCCGTAGTCTAATGTTGAGAAAACGTTGGTGTAAAAAGGAATTAATATTATGCCTATTCCTTTAGTGATAATACCACTTAAACTATATATTCCCCCGTCTTTAAAAAAACTCTTTATCATAAAAAATAAATAATGACAAATATATAAAATCATCTGATTTAATTTCCTTTTTATTAGAATACTTAGTGAGGCTAAAGAATAAAAATTATATTTGCATACAATATTATGGAATTATCTAATAGGAAATTTGGTTTAGATGTTATTCGATTTACTGCTATTGTTCTAGTTTTACTTTCTCATACAATTTATTTATTACCTCTTAATTATGGGGCTAAGAGTTTTATTTTTCATTATTTTGGCTTTTTAGGAGTAGAACTTTTTTTCGTTCTGAGCGGTTTTTTAATAGGGACAATCTTGATAAAAAGTATAGAGAATTCAAAAGTAATTACTCCTAAGTTGATTTTTATTTTTTGGGTTAAAAGATGGTTGAGAACTTTGCCAATTTATTATCTTATTCTTATTTTGAATTGGTTTGTGGTTCTACAATTACCAGTTCCTGTTTTTGATTATTTTATTTTTACACAAAATTTTTCGACACCACATCCGTCCTTTTTTGGAGAAGTATGGAGCTTATCTATAGAGGAGTGTTTTTATTTGTTATTTCCAATTATACTTGCTTTTCAGTTTTATGTTTTTCATAATTTTTTAAAGTTTAAGAAAAGGAGGGTGTTCATATTTTCCGTTTTTCTATTGATTACTACAGGGGCAGTTTTTCGGTGTTTTGAAGAGGTTTCCAGTTTTAGTGAATGGGATAGTAATCTAAGAAAAATTGTGATCTTTCGTATGGATAGTATTGTATATGGCGTTTTTGTTGCATACTTACACTTTTACTTTAAGTCGTTTACTTTTAGAATTAAAAATTGGTGCTTCTTGATTGGCATATCAGGAATAGTTTTTCAAACTTTTTTATTCAAGTTTCACGTTTTTGAGTTCCCGAATTCATTTTATAGTCGCGTTTTGTTTTTTCCATTGTTTTCTGTTTTTATTTGTTTTATTATACCTTTTATGTTTTATTATGAGTCCAATAAATTTATTAAAATAAATATTTGGGTTACAAGAATAAGTCTTTGGTCATATTCTATTTATTTAATTCATCAAACATTAGTTATTTTTCTTATTAATAAATTCTTTATCATACATGGATTCTCTGAAAATATACTTAATCTTGTAAAGTTTATTTTGATATGGCTTATGTCAATTTGGTTAAGTTATTTGATGTATTCATTTATAGAAAAGCCGATTTTAGACAAGCGCGATATGTTTTTCAACTAAATTCAATGTAAATTTAACTTTATGTCAATAAGAGAACCTTTAGTTAGTATTATTATACCTACTTATAATCAATCAGATTTATTGGGGAAAGCAATTGGAAGTGCGTTAAATCAATCTTATAATAATATAGAAATTATTGTGTGTGATGATTGTTCGTCTGATACTACTGAACAGATTGTGAGTGAGTTTTTAAATGATAAAAGAGTTAAGTATTTTAAAAATGAAAAAAATTTAGGTCGTGTTGCTAATTACAGAAATGGACTTTATAATAGGGCTAATGGGGAGTGGGTTGTAAATCTAGATGGAGACGATTTTTTTATATACGATACTTATATTGAAGAAGCTATAGGTTTAGTTACAATAAATGAATATGTTGTGTTTATACAGGCTGGCGAAATAATGAAGAATAAAAAGGCCGAAATTGAAAAATTACCAAAAATTAAAGAAGAGTTTCTATTTCTTTCTGGGGATGAGTATTTTTTAAATTTCAATATTGATTATCATTTTTCTCATATGGGTACTATGTATAAAAGAGATGTTGCTATTGAAGTAGGTTTTTATCAAAACGATATACTCTCATCTGACATAGAGTCAATTCTTAAATTAGCACTTTTTGGGAATGTCATTTTATTTAAAAAATGTATTGGCGTATGGTATATTCACGAAAATAATGCTTCATCTACGTCTAAACTAAATGACTACTTAAATAACCTGTCTTTTATTGAAACTTGCTTTTTAGAAAGTGCAAATCATTTTGATAGTGAAACTCGTTTAAAATGGAAGAGTAATATGTATAATTACTTTTTTACAAATATAGTTTTGAATGAATTAAGTAATAAAAGCTTTATCAAAAAAATGAAATCGATCTGTATTTTGTTTTCAAAACGTCCATTTATTTTTTCTAAGAAGTACGTTTTAGTCTCTTTGTATAGGTATTTTAGGAATTAATTTGATTGTCCGTTAATAATTAACTTCAGTTTCTAAAGTTGGTTTATTGTTTTGCGTCACAATACTAGAAGGTTAATTGGCTTTATTAAATGAACTATAATACTGTATCAATTATGTCAAGGAAGGGGGGGGCATTTCATCTTTCTCAGAAATAAGCCGCTGTGTTTATCTGTAATTAATTCAGTAGAATTGTTTAATAAATAGGTACCTATTTTATTCTTTTCAATACCAATAAAATATTTGATGTTGTTTTTTAATAAAAACTGCTTTAAAATATTAACGTGACTATTATCTGGTATGTTTCTACTAAAAATTGAATAATTAGTGTTCTGTAAATTTTTATGATTAGATGATATAATACTATCATCAATGGATTCTAAATTAATGTTAGGATTATAATGTAAGAGTGTATTTCCTATAGGGTATACAACAGGTTTAGCATGTTGTAACATAGTTTTATACGTTGAAAATCCAATAAATCCAATGTTGTACCTATCTTTTTTATTAATTACTTTAGCAAACTCAATAAAAAATTCATTAGTTATATCCCTTTTTAAATTCAATTTATCATATACTGTATAGTTATTAACTACGGTATTCAAAAAATTAACACTACAGGTTATGATTATTATTGCATATAACAATTTTGTACCTTTTGTTTTCGTGGTTATAGTGAAGACAAACAGCCAAAACAGTAAAACGTTACTTCCTATTACGAGTGTTAAAAATTCTGGCTGAAAAAATTCTGGATGAAGGCCGAAAAGTAGTGAGGTTATCAATATGCCACCTTCAATTAAAACTAATAAAAATATAAGATGAGTAATTCTAATCATTTTTATTTTCTTTTTGAATAAAATAAAAACTGATATACCTAATGGTATTATATAGACAATATAATATTGTAATACGTACACATTTGTAGCAATAATATATTTTATAATATTCAAGTAATTATTAAATAATCTATCAACCACCAAATTATACGAGAACTCTACTGTATTATAACTATTTGGTACCTGTGTAAATTTATAAAACATAAAAATTGAGATAACACTGATAGTTTGAACTAAAAGAATGTTTAAAAAAACTTTAATTTGTATTAATTTAAATGTTAGTAGCAAAATTACTCCTCCAAAAACAGCAATCATTATAACAGGTAACATTGCAAAAGACGAAATTTGGATTAGTATTAGCGGGTATAAACTGAGTTGGTACTTATTTTTATAAATTAAAAAACTTGATAATATAAATGAAATGTAAATTAATACATACTTTGGTGTAACATGGTTTAAAATATTTAGAGAGAAGCTACCTTCATGTACATATTCTTGAGGGATGACAATAATACCTGAAATAAAAAGTAGAATTACTGCATAAAAATAAAGTTTCCAATCCACTTTCTTTTTTAAATAATTAAGAATAGACAATAATAAGGAACTTGTTAAAGTTAAGAGTACAATTGGAGCACTTATTACGAAAGACCATAAAAAGTTTACTGTAATAAACTTACTCAAAATCATATTGACATATAATTCAAAATAATGATATGGAGTTGTTCCCCCTTCAAACAAGGGGTTATAATTTACGTTTACTAAGTAATTTTCTTGTCCAGTCATCCAAATCACATCTGACAGTCTAGCATAATGATAAATATCGGCATACAAATATCTCACGATATTTTGTTCTGTATAGTTAAAGTGTACTATTAGGATGAAAATTAGACACCAAATAAGGTATAGAATAAAAATTTGTCTAAATCCTTTTAAAAAATCATAGATTTTAAATGGACCGTTTGTTGTTATTTTTTTTTTCTTGTATTTAATTATCAAAAATAGAATGGGTACTAAAAAAACGATATGAATGGTTAACCCTTTTGTTATAAATAAAGAGGATATAAAAACCAAAGTGATTAAGCCAATTAGAAAAAAAAAAAAACTTTTTAATTTCAAAAAATCTTCTGGTATTCTATTTCTAATCAATAGATAACCCATGCTGTATGACAAAAAAATCAATATGAGCGGCAATATAAAATGTCCAATTGTTATTCCCATGTTTACTTAATTTGAGTTATTGATTTTATAATATGTTTTAAGTTTTTATTTGACAATTCATAAAATAAGGGTAGTCTTAATAATCTATCCGTGTATTTGTCACTCTCATCCAGTTCTTGTCCTTTATATTTACTAGCGAAAAAGGGGCTTTTATGTAGACTTAAATAATGAAAAACAGAATTTATCCCACCTTCTTCAAGTTCCTGAATAATTTTATTTCTTTGTTCTAATGATTCACATACCATGTAAAACATATGTGCGTTATTCGTTGTAGCTTTTGGTTGATATGGTAAGCTAATATTTTTCTCTTTTGCCCAGGGTTTTAATCCTTCATTATAGGCATTCCAAATGTGTTTTCTTTTTGCTTGGATACCATCTAAAGCCATTAATTGAGCGTATAAAAATGCAGATACAATTTCGGAAGGTAAAAAAGAAGAGCCTATGTCTACCCATCCATATTTATCTACCTCTCCTCTAAAAAAAGCAGATCTATTTGTTCCTTTTTCCCAAATGATTTCGGCTCTTTGACTATAAGATTCATCATTTACAGCTAACATTCCTCCTTCACCAGAAATAATGTTTTTAGTTTCATGAAAAGAAAAAGTTGACATATGCCCAATGCTTCCTAATGCTTTTACTTCTCCATTCGGAAAAGTGTAATAATTATCAATGGCCTGAGCGGCATCCTCTACAACCGCTATATTATATTTGGCTGACAATTCCATTATTTTGAACATATCACATGCCATACCTGCGTAATGAACTGGGACAATGGCTTTAGTTTTTGAAGTGATTAGACTTTCAATTTTATTGGCATCTATACCTGGGTGATTCTTATCGGAATCACAAAATATAATAGTTGCCCCTCTTAACACAAAAGCATTTGCAGTACTTACAAATGTATATGATGGCATTATTACTTCATCACCAATTTTAATGTTTAAAAGAATGGCTGCCATTTCAAGTGCGTCAGTACAGGATGTAGTTAGTAGACATTTTTGAAAATCATACTTGTCTTCAAAAAAGGTTTGACATAATTTTGTGTATTTACCATTACCAGATATCTTACCTGATAACACGGCATCTTTGATGTAGTCGGTTTCTTTTCCTGTTAAATATGGTTTATTAAATGGTATCATTTTATCTTATAAATCTTGCTGGATTACCAACATATAATCCTTCTTTGTCAATATCTGAAATAATAACTGTTCCGCCTCTTATTCGAATGTTGTCAAATATATACATATTATCAACAACTATTGTAATAGTACTTATGCGACTTATGTTTCCTGTTTTTAACAAATCTTGTAATAGATACATAAGTGGTGAAAATTAATGTTTACCATTTATAGAGTTATGTACTTTGGTGTAATTACGTTAATAAAAATATTTATATCTAAAAAATTACTAATTTTTGTTTTTTAGATCTGTAAATCTACTATTTACTTAACAAAAAAGTTCTATTGATTTTTGTTTTTGCCTAGATGTACTACGTCTTAGGTTTCATTTTTTAATACAGCCCAAAAGTCATCAGTAAATTTGTCTGTTTTGTATTTTAATGTAGGATTAAATATAACGTTAGTATGGTCATGTTCATTGAAAGGTAAATTATTACTTCCTGCTTTTATTAATATTGAGTTGAGTAAGCATAAATTAGCTGACTGGAAAACTAAATTCTTAATCTCTTTATCTGGCAATTTCCAATCGGCAGACAAACAGGCTTGACATATGATCTTACCTCCATCTAAAACTTCAGAAACTTCATGACAGGTGGCACCAATAAACATAACATTATCTGCTCTTCCATTATCTATTGTTTTCATTCCGATTAGGCCACCATATGCTGGAAGTAATGAATAGTGTAAATTAATTAATCGACTATTAAATTGTGTCAAAATTTTATTATCCAAAATTTTGTGAATATTTGTAACTACAATATCAACTTCATCATATTTACTAAGGGTGTTAAATAAATTTTGTCTGTTGGTTTTGTCATATGTAACAACATGACTTGGAATATTTTTATTAATTGCATATTCAATTGCCCCGCAATTCCTATCAGCAATAACGAATTGGATTGAATAATTATAGTCGTTCATTTTTTGAACTAGATGTAGAAATTTTAATGTTCCACCATTTCCAGAGACTAAGAGGCCAATTTTAATCATTTTATTCATGTTTTAGATGAAGTTTGTATTACGTATTCAAATAGCTTAAATTGTATTTGTGATGTATAATTATTTATTTCTTTTCTATAAAATTTGGTCGCTTAGTTGTTTTTAAATTAACACGGTAAAGATATTCTCCCAAAATACTTAGCCCTAATAAAATTAATCCTATTCCAATTCCTAGAAGAATTATCATTGTTGAGAATCCTTGAAGTAAATCATTAAAAAAAATTTTTCTAATAATGATATAACTAGAATACACGATTGATAAAAAAAGAAATATAAGCGATATATAAGTAAGTAGTTTAACTGGTAGCTTAGAAAATGTAAAAACAATATTCAATAGGTGGTTTATTAACATTTTTACGTTATATGAGCTTTCTCCGGCAACTCTCTTGTTGTGTGAAACTTTAACACTAGAGACGTTTTGAGTTATCCAAGTTAAATATCCATCCAAAAAAGTATACGAATTTCTCATTTGAATGACCTCTTTAGCTATAGAAATTTTTATCATTCTAAAAGCGGAATAATCCTTATGTAATTCGGGAATAGCAATAGCTAAAAAGTTTTTAATAATCTTAGATGTAAAATTTCTAAAAAATGAATGACCTAATACTTCAGATGTACCATAAACCACGTCTGCTTTAGATTCTTGTTGTTCTTTTATTAATAATTCAATATCTTCAGGGTCGTGTTGTAAATCTTCATCCATAGTAATAATAAAGTCACCTGAGCAATAGTTGAATCCACAGATAATCGCATTGTGTTGACCAAAATTTCTATTCAAATAGATGACCTTAATCTTATCAGAATTCAAACTTAACTTTGACAACACTTGAGCTGAGTTATCTTTCCCGCAATCATGGACAAAAATTAACTCATGAGTATTTGTTGTTTTACTAAAAAATAAATTAATTTTTTCAGCTAGTAATTCAACTGTATGCTCACCATTATAGACTGGAACTATTATTGAAAATTTCATAACACACCTAATAATATTTTTTAAATATAAAAAATTATTTAAACAAAGCTAATCATTTAATTCATCTAATTTTCAAAACTGTAAATATAGAATTTGTATATTGCGAATTGTACGTATTAATACACTTTAGCAGAAAATATTTTATGAAAAAAAAAATAGCAATCATTGGGGCTAGCTATTTGCAATTGCCTTTAGTTCTAAAAGCAATAGAATTGAACTTAGAGGTTCATTGTTTCGCTTGGGAAAAAGGAGCTGTTTGTAAAGATTATGTTGATTTCTTCTATCCTATATCAATTATTGAAAAAGAAAAGATATTATCGATTTGTAAAAAAGAAAAAATTGACGGAATCACATCAATAGCGTCAGATGTTGCTATTCCGACTGTTTGTTTTGTAGCTGAAAATCTTGGTTTAATTTCCAATTCATACAGTTGTTCGATTACTTCAACAAACAAAATTAAAATGAGAGAAGTTTTTAAAATAAACAATATCAACTCTCCTCTTTTTATAAATTCTGATAATCTAGATTCAGTAAATAAAGTTCGATTCCCTATAATTGTAAAACCAACCGATAGATCTGGATCACTTGGAGTTCAAAAAGTTTATTCAACAGATGGACTGTCTATGGCTATTGAAGTTGCAAAGGAAGCGTCTTTTGAAAATAAGGCTGTTATTGAAGAGTTCATAGATGGTGTGGAGGTGAGTGTTGAATCAATTTCATGGCAGGGAAAACATTATGTTCTTGCTATTACTGATAAGATTACTACTAAAGAGCCTTATTTTGTAGAATTAGAGCATCATCAACCTTCTTTAATAGAGGATGATTTACAACGGCTATTAGAGTTAGAAACTATTAAAGTATTAAACGCTTTAGATGTTGAATTTGGAGCGAACCATACTGAATTCATTATTACTTCCGATCAGCAAATATTCATTACAGAGAATGGGGGTAGAATGGGTGGCGATTTTATTGGGTCGGATTTAGTTGAGCTTTCTACGGGATATGATTTTTTAAAGGGAGTTATAATGGTTGCCCTAGGTCAATTTTCCCTCCCTCAGAAAGGAAAAGCAAACCATTCAGGAGTCTATTTTTTGAGTGAAGAGACAAGATATTTATTGCCAGTAATTAAAAATAGTTCTAATTATTCTGAAATTATTCATTCTAAGATTACTGATCGGCGTTTACATTTTTTAAAATCTAGTGGTAATAGAAGCGGGTATATTATTTATCAGAGTAATAAAAAAATTGTCTTCTAGGTGATCAACAGAGTTTACGGAAAATATTTTTTTTAAATTGAAAATAATTGTATGAACTTTATTTTCTAGTAAAATTCAAAAAAACATTTGAGAAGTGTAAGTCCTATTGGTTTGAAACCTTGTATTGTTGAAAGTTTTATTACTTTTATCCTTTTTGTTTAATGATTGTGAAAATAAAAAATAATTAGATGATAATGGGAAAACAAAAAGTCTACTTTCCAAACTTAAATGGCTTGCGATTTATCGCGGCTTTCCTGGTGATAATTCATCATGTTGAACAGTTTAAATCAATTTTGAAATTAGAAAATTACTGGGGAAAGATTCCTTTTATTGGTATTATTGGAAAATTAGGGGTTGTTTTGTTTTTTGTTCTTAGCGGTTTTTTAATAACATATCTTTTATTAACGGAAGAGTATTCATTTAAAAAAATAAGTGTTAAAAAATTCTATATGCGAAGAGTAATTCGTATCTGGCCGTTATATTTTTTAATTATTCTTTTGGCTTTTATTGTTTTGCCAAACATTCAAATTTTTAATTTACCAGGCTACGGCAAAGATGTTATCTATTCCAACTTAATATGGAAGTTGATTTTATATGCAATTTTTTTTCCAAACCTTGTACTTTCAGTTTTAGGTGTTGTGCCATATGCTTCACACACTTGGTCAATTGGTACAGAGGAACAGTTTTATTTGGTTTGGCCATTAATTCTAAGATACATAAAGAAATATCGAATATTATTAATGTTGGTGATAGTTATTATTTATTTGGCCTTCAAGTTCTTTTTGCTTTCATCATTTGGTAGTTATATACCTTATAGTAATATAATTAAAGCTTTCTGGCATTCGTTTCCAATTGATTGTATGGCAATAGGTGGGGTGTTTGCCATTCTTCTCTTCGAAAAAAGTCAATGGTTGAAATATATTATTAGAAATGACCTGTTTTATTTGTCATTAATTCTCGTAGTTTTATTTATGATTATAGGAGTTTATATCCCTTATGTTCATTATGAGTTTTATTCTATTTTTTTCGGAATTATAATCATTAATTTCTCGGTTAACGACCAAATAAAGATATCATTAGAGAATAAAATCCTTAATTACTTAGGGAGTATTTCATATGGTTTGTATATGTATCATTCAATAGCTATTGTGTTAGTTTTGTATATTAGTCTATCATTTGACATTCATACTAATTGGGTGATTTATCCGTTCAGTTTAATTTTTACAATTATTATTTCTGGTCTATCCTATAAGTACTTTGAGTCTTTCTTTCTTAAGTTCAAGATTAGGTTTTCAAGGGTGCTAAGTGGTAGTGCAATAAATGAAAATAAGCATTAGCAACTAAGGGTTCAGACTACTATTGGGTCAAAATTGAATAGCGTTGACTAGTCCAGTTTTCAACTTTTTAAGTAATTATTTAATGCTTTATTATCTTAATAATTAACTTCAGTTTCTAACTTAGTTTTATTATTCTTCCTGTCAAAAGCGACAATTTTAATTACGTTTTTTCCTTTTACCAAATTAGGTTTACTATACCCATCTAGTGGAATAATATATCTTCCTTTTTTACGATTGTAATACATGAATACCCATTTTTTATTGATGTAAGCTTTGTGACTTTTTATGCCTGCTAAATTATCCGTGATTTTTAATTCGAGCGTGCTATATTTTGTAATTGGTCTGTTAGGTTTGTAGTCTAATGGGGTTATAACAGGAGGTAAGGAGTCTACCAATAATGAAAACTTACCAAAGGCACGTACTTTTCCTTCTACCCAACCATCAAAGTAGGTTCCGCCTACATATTTAATTCTTTTTTTATTATCGGTATATATAATTGCTAATTTGTCTTTTGGGAAATTGTCAGGTAAGGCGGGGCATTTAATTCTTATGTCGTATTTGGTTTGAAGTGGAACAGTATTATCTGCAAACCAATAGGTATTGCCAATGTAATTTGAGGTACTATCTTTTTGCTTTTCTCTATAAATTACCTCAAGCGGTTCGTAGAAAGTTCCCTTTTCAAATAACACTTGAAAATTGTCTTTTAAGATGAAGTTGGTGGTGTCTGGATAAATGTATTTTGTGACTTGATTAAAATGGTTGGATTGATAGTTGTCCTTCTTTGATTCAATGGTGAATTCTATTGTTAAAGAGTTACCATGTACATCAAATACTTGGATTTCGTATTTTCCATTTCTTTCATTCCAGTTTATTTTTCCGTTGTTTACAGGGTAGATAGGTAGTGGGTTAATGTTAGTTGTAAACTGTTTGTGAATGTATTTCCTTTGTTTTTTAAATGCGGTATAGTCCTTATGCGAATTCATGAATCTATTGTAATCAAAGTTCATATATTCAGTTTTTTGCTCATGAATAATATGATTGTCTTTTTTTACCATTGAATTATATATGCCACATGTATTTCCTGCTCCGTTTAGCTTGTCAATTGCTAGAACGCCAATTGCTAATTTTGAGTCTTTGATGAGTAGCTTGTCTAAATTGATCGGTTTGCCCTCATTTATGGTTAGTTTGTTGTCTTTTTTATAAACTGAGTAATATTCAAATTTATCAGGAATCATATAGCCTTTGTTTGTAATGGCATAAAACTTAACTCCTCTAATTTGAGGCGGTGTAGAGTCTTTAATTAATTTTTGATAACATTTAAATAGTAGAGGGTTTATGGCGTGTTCGGTTGTGGTTTCTCTAATTTCAAAATGAAGATGCGGTGCAGATGAGCTTCCTGAATTTCCAGAGTAACCAATGAATTGTCCTTTTTTAATTGGGATTTTTAAAGGCAGAACATCTTTGTCTATGACTGATTTTTCATAGGCTTTTTGAATTTCGTAAACTAATGAATCAATTTTAGGTGTAAACTTTTGACAATGGGCATATAAACTAGTTAAACCATTTGTGTGTTGAATGTAAATGGCATTACCATAACCCCAAGGCGATACTTTTAACCTTGAAATGAAACCATCTTCAATGGCGTATAGTTTTACGCCCTCTTTGTGATTCGTTTTAATGTCTAAACCTGTGTGGAAATGGTTAGATCGCATTTCGCAAAAGTTACCTGCTAATACTAAGTCTATTTTCATAGGTACGCCTAATTGCTGATTGTAGTCAATTGATTTGGCTTGATATTGTTGTGCAAACAAATTAAAGGACGTAGTCAGAAAAAGGATGGAGAGTAGTTTTATCATAATAAACTGTTTGTTTCGTAATAACTAATCAAAATTAATGCCTTAATATCAGTCTAAAACGTGTGCTGATGCTAATTATTAAAAAAATGTTTTTAATAATTAGTGAGAATTAGTTTTGAAAATGGGATTAGTATTAGTATTTTTGTTTACAATAATTTTGAAATGTACAATGTCTGAAGCTAATCAATTGATAAATAAACTGGAACAAGGTGTAGATGCTTTAATTACTAAAGTAGCTGACTTAAATGCTATGGTTAAGCGTCAAGAAGCTGAAATAATGGAGCTGAAACATTTGAATTCGAATTTTAAATTGGAAAATGAGGCTTTAAATAGTAGAGTTGAAGAAGCGCAACTTAAATTACAAAATTCAGATTCAGATAAAATAGGGCAATACAAAACAAAAATAAGTGAATTAGTAAATGAGATAGATTCGTGTATTTCTTTACTTAATGGATGATAAATGGAAAAGATATCTTTAAAAGTAATTATAGCTGGTAGAACCTATCCTTTAACAATAAAAAAGGATGAGGAATCTGCAATTGTGGCTGCTTCTGAAAAGATAAATTCAAATATAAAAAAGTTACAGGGTAATTATGCTGTTAAAGATATGCAAGATTTGCTAGCTATGACCGCCTTACAATTAGCGTTACAGAAACCAAATGTACCTGAAACTGAATCAAACACTCTTGATTCATCTATTAATGAAGACTTAAATCGAATTTTGAGTAAAATTAATGAGCAAGGTTAATTCTTGTTTAAAACAAAAATCCTTTAAAAAAGGTATTTAAGAAAGATGGATATTACAAGTATAGTTATCGGAATTTTAATAGGTGTTGTTGCAGGAGCAGTAATCGCCTTTGTTCTACAAAAAAGTGCTTTGAAAGCAAGGTCAAGCGCAATTTTAAAAGAAGCAGAAGTAGAAGCGGAAGCTTTGAAGAAAGAAAAGATTTTACAAGCGAAGGAACGTTTTTTACAACTTAAAAATGATCACGAAAATAAAGTGAGAAGTCGTGAACAGAAAATACAATCTGTTGAAGATAAAGTTAAGAGTAAAGAAAAACAATTGAGTCAAAAAATTGGTGAGTTCGGTAAGAAAGAAAAAGAAATTGAAAATTTAAAAACTGGCTTAAATCAAGAAAAGGATGCAGTTATTGACAAGAGAAAAGAAATTGAGAAATTGCACCAAAAGCAGGTGAATGAATTGTCTAAGATTTCTGGATTATCACCAGAAGAGGCTAAAACAGAAGTTAAGCAAGCCTTGATCGATGAGGCAAGAACAGATGCAATGGCCTCAATTAAAGATATTGTTGAAGAAGCAAAGATTAATGCAAATCGAGAAGCTAAGAAAATTGTAGTTCAATCTATTCAAAGAGTTGCTACTGAACAGGCAATCGAAAATTCAGTTTCAGTATTTAATATTGAATCTGATGAAATGAAAGGGAGAATTATAGGTAGAGAAGGACGTAATATTAGAGCTTTAGAAGCTGCAACGGGAGTTGAGATTATTGTTGATGATACGCCTGAAGCAATTATCTTATCTTGTTTTGATTCTATTAGAAGAGAGATTGCAAGGTTGTCATTACATCAGTTAGTATCGGATGGTAGAATTCACCCTGCACGAATTGAAGATGTTGTTAGGAAAACAAAAAAGTCTTTAGAAGAAGAAATTATTGAAACCGGTAAAAGAACTTGTGTTGATTTAGGAATTCATGGTTTACACCCTCAGTTAATGAGAATGATTGGTAGAATGAAATACCGTTCATCTTATGGTCAGAATTTATTACAACACAGTAGAGAGGTAGCTAATTTATGTGCTACAATGGCAGCTGAATTAGGTTTAAATGTGAAATTGGCTAAAAGAGCAGGATTATTACATGATATTGGAAAAGTGCCAGATGATGAGCCGGAATTACCGCATGCTTTATTAGGAATGAAATTGGCTCAAAAGTATAATGAAAAGCCAGAGGTTTGTAATGCAATTGGAGCTCACCATGATGAGATTGAAATGACAACGTTGATTTCTCCTATTGTTCAGGTTTGTGATGCTGTTTCAGGTGCAAGACCAGGTGCAAGACGTGAAATTGCTGAGTCTTACATTAAGAGAATTAAAGAATTGGAAAATATAGCTGTTGGATTTGATGGTGTAAATAAATCATTTGCTATTCAGGCCGGTAGAGAGTTAAGAGTGATGGTTGAAAGTGAAAAAGTATCTGATCAAAGAGCAGATGAATTGTCATTTATCATTTCTCAGAAAATTCAAAATGAAATGACTTATCCAGGTCAGGTTAAAGTAACAGTGATTAGAGAAAAAAGAGCTGTACATTACGCTAAATAAATAATTTGAATAATTCAAAAATAATACTAATCACAGGTGGAGCCGGTTTTATCGGCTCCAATTTGTGTGCTTACTTTTTAAATAAAAATTATAAAGTAAGGTGTTTAGATAATTTATTAACTGGGCATAAATCAAATATTGAATCCTTATTGTCTCATGATAATTTTGAGTTTTTAGAATTAGATATTCGAGATTATGATTCTTGTTTAATAGCATCTAAAGATGTGGATATGATTTCTCATCAAGCGGCTTTAGGTTCGGTTCCGAGATCAATTAATAATCCGATTCCGACAAATGAAATAAATGCGCAAGGTTTTTTAAACATGCTAAACGCAGCTCGTGAAAATGGAGTGAAACGTTTTGTTTATGCTTCTAGTTCATCAGTTTATGGTGATTCAAAAGTATCTCCAAAACAAGAATCAAATTTAGGGACACCTTTGTCTCCTTATGCAGTTTCTAAATTGACTAATGAATTGTATGGGAAAATATTTCATGATTTATATGGAATGGAAACTGTAGGATTAAGATACTTTAATGTATTTGGGAAAAATCAAGATCCAAATGGGGCCTATGCGGCTGCAATTCCTAAGTTTATAGGGTTGTTTCAGAAAGGTATATCTCCAGAAATTCATGGAGACGGAAATCAAACCAGAGATTTTACATATATTAAAAATGTGATTCATGCGAATGAACAAGGTTTAACAGTAAACAATAGTAAGGCTTTTGGTCAGGCTTATAATGTTGCTTGTGGTGCGTCATATACTTTAAATAGCGTAATACATACAATAAAGACGTCATTGCTTAAAAGTGGTGAGTCAATAGCAGATGTTCATCCAATTCATGTTGAAACTAGACAAGGAGATATTAGAGATTCGTTAGCAGATATTTCTAAGATTCAAAATTTACTGAATTATAAAGTTCAATATAGTTTTGATGAGGGTATGGCTGAATATGTTGAGTCGATTACAGAATAACACTTAATTTAAATCAAAAATATAGAATTGTCTAAATGAATAGTAAGGTCATTAATATCATTTTAGCATTGTTGATTTTTTTACCAACGTGTGCTTATGTTCCATTAGAACTATATCTTGTTTTAATAGGGATGACTGTATTCATGAATCGTGATTTTTTAAAAGATTACTTTGTGAGTTTATTTAAGTTGAAAATTAAGGATGAAAATTTAACTTATTTAATTGTTTTTTGCTTAATTGCCTTTGTGTATCGCTTGATTGATTACCAGCAATGGGTGTCGATTAAGGATGTTTTTAGTTTTGTTTATCTTTTCCCATTTACATACATAATAGCTAAAACCTTAAAGGGAAGACATGATGTGTTTAAGTATCTAATTTATTTCTTTATTTTGGAAGTGATAGTTTCGTTGGTTGAATATTATATGGGTGTTTCAATGATTTTTAGTTCTCATAAAAATAATCGAATTTATGAAAATTATGATTTGTTGTATAGAACTAGAACGTATGGATTAAGTATTAATTCTTCTGTTTTATCATTTAAGTATATCTATGGGTTGATTTTATTAAATTTAGTAAATTTTTCAAAAACAAAAAGTATACTTGTTGAAATTGTTTTGTTAGTTGGTTCAGTTTTAACTTTTGGAAGAATAGCTTTAATTGTTGTTTTTGTTTACTTGTTATTACAGCTAATTGATTCATTATTTGTTCGTAAAAATTTCGATTTCAAAAGACAGACTCCTTTTTTATTAATCGTGTTATTTTTCTCGGTAAATCCAAATTGGAGTTATAGACAGTTTACCAGAAATAATATTGAGGTTCACAGTAATCGTATTGGTAGTAATGACCTTGAAGTGCTTCAGGATAATACGGAGTCTAATATGTATGAGACTCTTGATTTAACAAAGGAAATTGGTTTAGACAAAATAGATATGTCTGGCAGAAATGAAATATGGAATGCTTTTTTAACTTTTTCAGTTGAGAATTTTCAAATGGGGAATAAAGGAAAAAAGCTTATGATTGGTAAGTATCATGCACATAATTCATTTTTGGAGTTTTTTGCTTCATTTGGAGTTTACATGTTTTTATTTATACTTTTCATATTTGCACGAAATATAAATAAAGATAATTATGTCTATATCTTAGCTTTAGGCTTATTAGGTTTAGGGCAATATTTGTTTTTTTGGGGAGTGTCAATATTTGATATTTTAATATATTATTTGGTATTTTTTTATAAGAAAAATGAAAATTAGTGAAGTCATTAAAAATATTGAGAGTACCCAAGATACTAAAAAGGCAAGTTATAATGATTTAACACTTTGGTTAGAGTTTCGAAATAGATTCTTTTATATCCTATCCATTGGTAAAGAATCTAATTTGGTGATAGATAGCGCTTTGTATTTTACGGTTTTAAAATCTATATTTTATGGTTTTTTTAATTGGTTTAAGTCTTATGATTGCTGGGTGTTAAGCGCTAGTAATTATAGAATAAAAATTGGAGATAAATATTTTGATAAATATTTTGACTATCCCGCTTCAAAAATTAAAAATACTTTGTTTATTGAATTGTCCATTAGTCCTCATTTCAAAAGGTCTGAAGTGTTTTCCAAATGTATTGTTTCCAGAGCACCACTTGTAATCTTTGAAAAAATATATTCTATTTTCATATCAACAAAGCGTATCGACTTTACAATGTATGAGGATATTCAATCTGAGTTTAATACGAGTTTAGATCCTGTTTATTCGATAAAAAAAATGATTTCGCAGTATAAAACTATGAAATTATTATTATTTTTTAAAAAGAAGCCAAGTGTGGTTTTTATAGCTCCTTCTTATATGTCCTTTGGTTATGTTAAGGCATTAAAAGAGAAAGGTGTTACTGTTGTTGAAGGGCAGCATGGAGTGATTAACAAAGAGCATTTTGGGTATAATTATTATGAAGATTATAATAAGAACTATTTCCCTGATTATTTACTCTCCTTTGGTGAGCGTGAGCAAAATGTGTTTGATGACTCGAATACATATATAGCCAAAGACAAGGTTATACCTGTTGGAAGTTATTACATAGATTATATTTCAGACTGTTTTACGAAAGAAGTTGATACGTCTGGTTATAGATTAATATTTTCAGTTTCAATGCAGGACTGTAATATTGGAGGTGATGTTTTGCCTTTTTTGATTAAAGCAGCATCTCAGAATAGTGACTGTTTATTTTTACTTAAGCCAAGAAGAACACCCGCTTCTGAGTATAATGAATTGTATGAAACGCCTATTAATATTAGATTTGTAAAAGACTTAGATGTGTATAAAACAATATTACATTCTGACTTTCATATTACTGCATATTCATCTTGTGCGCTTGAAGCTCCAGCGTTAGGAGTGAAAAATATATTGATTAATTTTGAAAATAAGGCTAAGGACTATTTTTCTAATGTTTTAGATGAAAACACGACAGACTATGTATCTACTGTAGATGAGTTTACTGACTTAGTTAAAGGGTTGACTGTTATACCTAGGGAGGGTGTTAAGAAGTTTCATGAGGATGTCTTTAAGTCGAATTATCAAAGAAATGTAGATTTATTCTTAGAAAAAATAAAAGGTATCGATAGATTATGACAAAAATGAAATTATATTTTGAATCTATTAGCGTTGGTTTATTATCAATTATTGTTTTTTTAATATCCAATAGTCATCAATTTATCACCCCTTTCATTATTCTTTGGGTGATGTCAACTATTGCCCTAATATTTGTTGAAAAGTCTAAGTTTCGCATTAATAAATCATTGATTGGTTTAATTAGTTTTTATGTGTTATTAATTTTAGGAATTATTTGGACAGATAATATGACTGCAGGTACATTTGATTTGGAAGTTAAAATGTCATTGATCATTTTCCCCGTAATTTTCATGTTCAAAGACTATGAATTCAAATCTTTAAAGTGGGTTATTATGTCTTTTGTTATGGGGTTGCTTTTTAGTAGTCTTTTCCTCTTATTTCAAGGCGCGGGAAGGTTTCTAGATGGTGCAGGTTATGACACCTTTCTATACGCTAATTTATCACATAGTATTCATCCAACGTATATGTCACTTTATTATTCTACGGGGATAATAGTGCTATTACTTGACTTGAAAAGGCAACGGTTTTTTAAAAGAAAGTGGTTAACTATATTGCTTCTTTGTTATTTTTATGGTTATAATTTAGTGTTATTATCCAAAGCAGGTATAATTTCAATATCACTATTTTTGTTTGTTTTTATTACAATATGGTCGATTAAAAACCGTAAAATATTTTACCCTCTTGCGCTTGCTTTTGCTTTTAGTTTTCTATTGCTTTTGTCATATCAAAAATCTAAATTGGTGAAGCATAGAGTTGATGAATTAATACATGGTGTCGCTTCTGTTTCTGGTGAAAAAAGTAATGGGTCAACCGGTATACGTGTCCGAATTTGGGGTGAAGGGATTAGTCTTATAAAAGAAAAACCTTTAGTTGGGTATGGTACTGGAGATGTGAAAGATGTATTAATGAAAAGATATGATGACGTAAGAATGTGTACAGCTTATGATAATAAATTGAATGCACATAATCAGTTTATTCAAATAGCACTATCAATCGGCTTAATTGGTTTATTTATATTTTGTATGACCATGTATGAATCGATAAAAAATGGAATTAAGAATAATAATTTATTTATTGTTAGTTTTGTTATTATGTTTATTGCTTATGCGCTAACAGAATCACTTCTTGAAAATCAAGCCGGAACAATTTTCTTTGGATTGTTTTTTAGTTTACTTAATCAAAAAACCTTTTTCACTCATGAATAATCCAAGCGTAAGTATTATTATTCCTTGCCGAAATGAAGAAAAGTACATATTTAAATGTGTGACTTCAATTTTAGAACAAAATTATTCTGGGGATATAGAGGTGTTAATTATTGATGGCATGAGTGATGATAACACGGTTGCCATAATTAATGATTTGAGTGCTGCTAATAAAAATGTTCGATTGATTGAGAATGTTGAAAAAACAACACCGCAAGCTATGAATTTAGGCTTGGGAGCTGCGCAGTATGAATTGATTATAAGAATTGATGCTCATGCTATAGCTTTGCCTGATTTCATAGAAAACAATGTTAATTCTATTTTTGAATCAGATGACATAATGTGTGCTGGTGGAAAAATTATCAATGTGTATGAAAATAAGATTTCTCAGTCCATTGGAATGGCCATGTCTAGTGTTTTTGGAGTTGGTAATGCAACGTTCAGAGTTGGAGGAGAGAAAAAGTATGTCGATACATTAGCATTTGGAATCTACAAAAAAGAAGTTTTTGAAAAAATTGGAACTTTTGATGAGGATTTAATTCGAAACCAGGATGATGAATTAAATTTTAGACTGACTAAAAACGGATATAAAATACTGTATAATCCGGAAATCCAAAGTGAATATTACGTTAGAGGTTCAATTAAAAAACTATATAAGCAATATTACCAATATGGGTATTGGAAAGTGTATGTTAATAGAAAGCATAAAACTGTAACAACCTTAAGACAGATGGTACCTTTGTTTTTTGTATTAGGTCTATTATTAGGCGTATTAATCTCATTGTTAGTCCCTGTTTTTTGGTTCGTATTTAGTTTAGGTGTCGGTATGTATATTATTATGGCGCTATTTTTTGCGTTTAAAGCAAATGATAAACGAACTGGTGTATTGAAAGTTACTACAATTTTCCCTGTCTTGCATTTCAGTTATGGTTTTGGATATTTAATAGGTATAATTCATTTTTTAGTCTTAAGAAAAAAACCGTCACGAAAGAATAAAGAAATTAGTAGGTCTTAAAATTTATTTTCATTGGTAGTTTGATTAATCAGACAGATTATTGTTTGAAAATAATGATAGAAATGCCCGTTGTTATTAACTTATTTAGTTACTTTGTAGGTTAAGCTTAATGATTAATATGAATATTTTAGTAGTTATACCAGCAAGGGGAGGTTCAAAAGGAATTCCGAGATTCGATTAATAATGCGTTGCAATCAAAATATAATTTGGATGTTTTTGTGCCCAGTGAAGATGATGAAATTTTAAATACGTCTAAGAAATTTGGGTCTAAAGTTCATAAACGGAATCCTAAAATTGCAGATGACAAAATCTATATAAAAAATGAAAATCAGTGAAATCATAAACTCTATAGAGTGTAATTATGATACCAAAAAGGTTAAACACCACGATTTAACACTTTGGTTAGAGTTTAGAAATAGGTTTTTTCATAATTTATCAATTGGAAAGGAGTCAAATCTTATTATCAATAGTTCACTTTATTTAATTGTTATAAAGTCTTTGTTTTATGGTTTTTTTAATTGGTTTAAGTCTTATGATTGTTGGGTGTTAAGCGCAAGTAATTATAGAGTTAAAATCGGTGATAAATATTTTGATAAGTATTTTGATTATCCAGCTTCAAAAATAAAGAATACATTATTTATTGAATTGTCAGTTAATCCTCATTTCAAAAGGTCTAAATTGTTCTCAAAAAATATTGTATCAAGAGCACCTCTTGTTATATTTGAAAAACTATACTCTTTATTTATATTATCTAAAAAAATTGATTATTCATTGTATGAAGATATTCAAGCCGAGTATAATACTTCTATTAATCCAAATTATTCTGTTAAAAAAATGATTTCCCAGTATAAGTCTATGAGGATATTATTGTTTTTTAAAAAAACACCTAAATACGTATTTATAGCGCCTTCATTTATGTCATTTGGATATGTTAAGGCATTAAAAGAAAAAAATGTTTTAGTTATAGAAGTTCAACATGGGGTGATAAATAAAGAACATTTTGGATATAATTATTATGAAGATTACAATAAAAACTATTTTCCAGATTACTTACTTTCTTTTGGCGAAAGAGAAATAGAGGTGTTTGATGAATCTAATACTTATATAGCACAAGGGGATGTAATTCCTGTAGGGAGTTATTATATTGATTATATTTCAAAAAGTTTTAAAAATGAGTTTGATACTTCTGGTTATAGATTAACTTTTTCAGTATCAATGCAAGATTGCGGTATAGGTTTGAAACTTTTACAATTTTTAATTAAAGTAGCATCTGAAAATTTGGATTGTTTATTTATGCTTAAACCTAGGAGAACACCAATTTCTAAATATACGGCCCTATATGACATTCCAAAGAATATTTTCTTCATTGATGAACTTGATGTGTATAAAACAATATTGCATTCAGACTTCCATATTACAGCATACTCTTCATGCGCACTTGAGGCTCCAGCTATGGGGGTTAAAAATATTTTAATCAATTTGGAAAATAAGTCTAAAGAATACTATTCAAATGTTTTAGATAATAGAACAACAGATTATATATCTTCTGAATTTGAGTTTAATGAACTTTTAAAAACTTTAGAAGTATTACCTAGAGAAACTGTAAGGTCGCTTCATAAAGATGTTTTTAAGTCTAATTATCAAGCTAACATTGACTCGTTTTTAGATAAAATTAATAATTAGAACATATTATGAATCTACTTAAACTCTATTTAGAACATATTAGTGTTGCTTTATTATCAATTCTTTAAACAAGCAGGAACAATCTTTTTTGGGTTATTCTTCAGTTTATTAAATCAAAATGTATTAATTAAAGATGAATAGTCCAAATGTAAGTATCATCATCCCGTGTAGAAATGAAGAAAAGTACATTTTTAAATGTGTGACTTCAATTTTGGAACAATCGTATTCAGGAAACGTTGAAGTACTGATTATAGATGGAATGAGTGATGATAATACTGTTTCCATTATTACTGATTTAAGTTCGACTCATCAGAACATTAAGATGATTGAGAATGTTGAGCGAACTACGCCACAAGCCATGAATATTGGGTTAATAGCGGTGAATTATGATTTAATTATAAGAGTTGATGCCCATGCCATAGCGTTACCAAATTTTATTCAAAAAAATGTTGATACTATTTTTGAATCAGAGGAAATAATGTGTGCAGGAGGCAAAATTATTAATGTTTACGAAAATAAAATATCTAGAGCTATAGGAGTAGCCATGTCAAGTGTTTTTGGTGTAGGGAATGCTACTTTCAGAGTTGGAGGGGAGAAAAAATTCGTAGATACCTTAGCTTTTGGTATTTATAGAAAAGAGGTTTTTGAAAAAATTGGAATTTTTGATAAAGATTTAATTAGAAATGAAGATGATGAGTTAAATTTCAGATTAACCAAAAATGGCTTTAAGATTTTATACAATCCAGAAATTCAAAGTGAATATTACGTTAGAGATTCAATTAAAAAACTATATAAGCAATATTACCAATATGGGTATTGGAAAGTATATGTTAATAAAAAGCATAAAACTGTAACAAGCATAAGGCAATTAGTTCCTTTGTTTTTTGTTTTAGGTTTACTGTTTGGTGTTTTAATTTCACTGATTATGCCAATGTTTTGGTACGTTCTTTTTGTAGGGTTAGGTTTGTACGGCTTATTAGCGCTATTATTTGCTTATAAAGCAAATGACAAGTCAACTAGTGTGTTTAAAATAGCTATGATATTCCCCGTACTTCACTTTAGTTATGGTATGGGATATTTAAGAGGTATCATTCATTTTTTAGTTTTAGGAAAAAAACCATCTCGAAAGAATAAAGAAATTAGTCGATCTTAATATTTATCCTTATAAGAAGTTTAATTAATCAAACAGGTTATTGTTTAAAAATAATGATAGAAATCCCCATTGTTATTAACTTATTTAGTTACTTTGTAGATTAAGCTTAATGATTAATATGAATATTTTAGTAGTTATACCTGCAAGAGGCGGTTCAAAAGGGATTCCGAGAAAAAATTTAAGATTACTTGGGGGGAAACCGTTATTATATTACTCGATAAATAATGCTTTGAAATCTAAATTTAATTTAGATATTTTTGTGTCTAGTGAAGATGATGAAATCTTAAATACGTCAAAAAAGTTTGGTTCAAAAACGCATAAAAGAAATCCTAAAATTGCAGATGATAAAACAACGTTGGATCCGGTTATTCATGATTGCTATATGTATGCAAGTAAGTCAGAAGGGAAAGACTATGATTTGATTGTAACCATGCAGCCAACGTCTCCATTATTAAGTTCAGAATCATTAGATTTAGCTATTGAAAATATGATTAACAATACAGAAATCGATTCTGTTATTGCGGCTAAGGATGCTACGCATTTGTCATGGAGAAAAGAAAATGATAAATTTGTTCCTAATTATAGCGAACGTGTAAACAGACAGTATTTAACACCTGAATACACTGAGACTGGAGCTTTCTTAATTACAAGAAATACGATAATAACTGAGCATAATAGAATTGGTAGTAATGTAGATTTAGCCTTGTTGAGTGGTGGAGAAGAGATTGATATAGATACCTATGAAGATTGGAATTTGTGTGAATATTACCTAAGAAGAAAGCATATTTTGTTTGTAGTGACAGGAAACAGTACTGTTGGTTTAGGACATGTTTATAATACTTTATTAATTGCTAATGATATTTTGAATCATCAAATTACATTTTTAGTTGATAAAAATAGTGAATTAGCGTTTAACACAATTAAGTCTAAAAATTATCCTGTTACTATTCAAGAATCTGATACTATTTTAGAGGATATAAAGAAGATTTCTCCTGATATTATTATTAATGACAGATTAGATTCAAATGAAACCTATATTAAAAGCCTGAAAAAACAAGGTTGTCAAGTGATTAATTTTGAAGATTTAGGTGTGGGTAGCCGTTTGGCTGATTTAGTTGTGAATGCTATATATCCCGAGAATGAAAAAAATGAAGGTCATTTTTTCGGACAAGATTATTTTATTTTAAGAGATGAGTTTATTTTGTCTGAAGAAAAAGAAGTAACTGCGGATGTTAAAGAAGTCTTAATTACTTTTGGAGGAGTAGATCCAAATAATTACACCGAAAAAGTGATTAGAACGATACATAAATATTGTGAAAGTAATAAGATTAAAATTACTGTTATTGCTGGTTTTGGTTACGAAAAATTCGAATCAATAGAAAGGTATTCAAATGTTAATATAATGAAAAATGTGTCTAATATTTCAGACTATATGCTTCAAGCAGATTTAATATTTACATCTGCAGGTAGAACAGTTTATGAAATTGCGAGTATAGGTACACCTACAATTGTAATGGAACAAAATGAAAGAGAAGCTACTCACTTTTTTGCTTCTAAAACATATGGTTTCTCTAACTTAGGTTTAGGTTTTAATCTAAATGATAAAGCGTTAGAGGAAGAGTTTTTAAGGTTAACAAATTCATTTTCTATTAGGAAAGAAATGAGTGATTTAATGAAGAAGCAAGATTTGAAATCGGGTAGATCAAGAGTGCAAAAATTAATACAAGATATAATACAAGAGTAATGAAAATATTAGAATTATTGAACAAAGGTGTTGATACAAACAAACCAATTGTAAAACCATATATAATTGCAGAAGTAGGCGTGAATCATGAAGGTTCAATGGCTACTGCTAAACGATTAGTTGATGAGGCTAAAGAAGGTGGAGCACATGCTGTTAAATTTCAATCTTACAAAGCTGAAACATTAGCATCTAAACATTCTCCAGCGTATTGGGATACGACTAAAGAGCCAACTGAATCACAATTTGAATTGTTCAAAAAACACGATACGTTTTGGAAAGATGAAATGCAAGAATTGAAAGATTACTGTGATGTGGTTGGTATTGAATTTATGAGTACACCTTTTGATGTTGAATCAGCAGAGTTCTTAAATGATATGATGGATGTATTTAAAATTTCATCTTCTGATATTACGAACAAACCATTCATAGAATACATTTGTAGCTTTGGTAAGCCTGTTATTTTATCTACAGGGGCAAGTAGCTTAGATGAGGTTGAAGATGCTGTTAATTGGATTAAACCTTTTAATGTGGATTTAGCTTTATTACACTGTGTATTAAATTACCCTACACCAGACAGAAATGCCAATTTAGGAATGATTTTGGGATTAAAAGAAGCGTTTCCAAATAATATTATAGGCTATTCAGATCATACACTTCCTAAGGATATGAAGGTTTGTGAAATGGCTACTATGTTGGGATCTGTAATAATTGAGAAACATTTTACACACGATAAAACGTTGCCTGGTAATGATCATTATCACGCTATGGATAAAGAGGATTTAAAACTATTCAATTCTAATTTAGAATCTACTTTTGAAATATTAGGAGGGTTTAAAATAGAAGCGCTTGCTGATGAAGATAAAGCAAGAGAACATGCTAGAAGAAGTTTAGTGGCAAAACGAAATATTCCTAAAGGAAAAATTATTGAAAAGGAAGATTTAACGTTTAAAAGACCTGCTCATGGAATAAGTCCAAAGTATATTGATGATGTGGTTGGAAAGGCTGCTAAAGTTGATATTAATGAAGATGATATAATTGTAAAAGATTTGATATGAAAGATCAATATGTAATCCTAACAGGAAGTAAAAATAATGCAGGAGATTATCTAATTAAGTTTAGAGCAAAGCAATTATTTGCTGAATTACGACCTGATAGAGAAATTATTGACATTAATGGATGGGAGACTTTGTCTCCATCTAACTTAGCCATTATTAATGAATCAAAAGCATTAATTTTAATGGGAGGTCCAGCTTTAGTTGAAGATATGGTTCCTAGAGTGTATGGGCTTGCGGATGTGATTGATAAAATAAAGGTACCTGTTGTCATGATGGGAACGGGGTGGAAGTCGCAAAAAGGGAATTGGGAAGATACATATGCTTACAAATTGAATAATGAGACGGCTGAGTTAGTTAAAAAAGTAAATGATTCAGGTTATTTGTCTAGTGTTAGAGATTATCATACATTGAATGCGTTGCGTTTTAATGAATGTGAAAATGTACTAATGACAGGTTGTCCTGCGTATTACGATCAAAAACACATTAATACGGAGTTTATACCTAAACCAGTTAATAAAGTGGCATTTTCATTAGGAGTTTCATTTATAGAGTCTCCGTCCATGTTTAAATTGATGAAAGAGAGTGTTTTAGCTTGTTGTAAAATGTTTTCGGATAAAGAATTTGAAGTAGTTTTTCACCACTCATTGGATCGAGAGAAGTTTTCAAATGCATATAAATCAGCTTCTAATCATGTACAAAAACATAATGAATTTGCAGATTGGTTAGAAAGTAAAAATATTAAGTATAAAGATATTTCAGGAAGTGCTGAAAACTTGATGAATTATTATTCAGAAGTTGATTTACATATTGGTTATAGAGTACATGCTCATATTTTTATGAATAGTATTGCTAAAAAATCTATCTTAATTAGTGAAGACGGAAGAGCAAAGGGTGTGAAAGGTGCAATTAGTGGTGTGGTCTTAGATGGTTATTTTGATTTTAAAAATGGATTTATATCTAAAGTGTTGAATCGATTATTACCAGTTTATGATCGTTTTACACCTAATACTTACTTAACAAAAGAATTGCTTGAAGAAATTAAATATGAAGAGCGTATTGAGTTCTCTAGATTTAAAAATTCAAGGGGTAGAATAGATAGTAATTATAGAATTATGAGTCAATTCTTAAAACAATTACCATAAGTAATGACATTAATTAAAAATTCGATTATTTACTTAGGAGGGACAATTTTAAATAAGGCTATCCCTTTTTTGTTATTGCCAATTCTGACGAGCTATTTAGCAACGGATGAATTTGGAGTCATGTCTATTTATTTGATGATGATTTCATTTTTTTCTGCTTTTATAGGGATGTCAATACATATAAATGTTTCTAAGAATTTTTTCAAGTATTCAAGAGAGCAATTGGCTTTAATGATTGGAAATATATTGATTATTTTATGCGTTACAACGTTATTTTATTTTCTAATTACATTAATTGCATCTTCAGTTTATGATGAAGTGTTTTCAATTCCTTCCGTGTGGTTGTTAATTATTCCATTAATTAGTTTAATGCAAACTATAACATCTATTAATTTAACAATTTTAAGAAATGAGGGAAAGGCGTCACTTTATGGTGTGTTTGAAGTAACCAATACATTGTTAAATATTGGGATTGCACTATTAGTCTTAATTCAATTCGATATGGGATGGTTTTCTAGACCCGTAGGTATAATTTCGGCCTTCTCTGTATTTGGTGTTATATCTATTTTTTACATGTTTAGAAATGGATATATAAATATGAGTTATAGTACTAAAGAGATAAAGAAAATATTAAAATTGTCTTTACCTCTTATTCCTCATGTGATAGGAGGGATTGTTATTGGTTTAAGTGACCGTTTTTTTATTGAAGAGATGATAAGTATAGAAATGGTTGGTATTTATTCAGTGGGATACATGTTTGGGCAGGTAGTGATGATATTCACGGAAGCCTTTATTATGGCATGGTCACCTTGGTTTTATAAAATGTTAGCTGAACCTACAGAAGAAAAAAAGCGTAGAATTATAAATTTTAGTTATTTATATATAATCGCAACGTTTGGTACTGCTGTTTTTATTTCAGTTTTAGCAAAATTATTAATCCCTTATTTTTTGGATGAAAGATACAAAGATGCTGGTGATTATGTGTTTTGGATTGCTATTGGCTATGCTATACACGGAGTTTATAAAATTGTTTTCCCTTATATTGTTCATGTAAATAAGACGGCCTTTTTAGCAGTTAGTACAACGGTTGCAGCAGTTTTGAATTTAGTGTTTAATTATGTGTTAATAGATTATTATGGTGCAATTGGCGCCGCATATGCTACAGGAATAGCTTTTGGGGTAAGTGCAATTCTAGTGTTTTGGTATCAAAACAAACATTATAAAATGCCTTGGATATAGCTTATTGTTTGTGAAATTAAATTTATCTAGAACTTTTTCTAATTCTAAAAAGTTATTAAAAACATACATCCTACTCTTATGATTAAAAGTAGAATGTATTATTTTAGGTTTTCGATTATTAGTGTGAAATAACTACTTTTTTAGTATTTACCTTACCGTTTTGATTTACGACAACAAAATAGAAACCATTCGGTAGTCCAGCTGTTGATAGGGTCACTTGACTTAGATTATCTCTGAAACCATTTCCAAACTCAATTTTTTCTCCAATAGCGTTAATTAAGTAAATTGCCCTTAGATTCTCTGTTGAGCCATTGAAATTAATATGCAACAGATTGTTTGCAGGGTTTGGAAATACGTTGAAAGCAATTTCAGATGATTTTCCCTCAAAAGTTAAGGGGGGGGCAATGTTTTGATGATTTTTTCTCATTGGTCGGTCTCCACAATTATTATAATGTTCCGTGACAGTGTAATACGCGCCTGGCTCAACTTCAAAGGAAGATCCAATATATACTTGATTATCTGCTTCAAAGTGTACAGTGTTTCCGGATTTAATAATAAATTTAGCAGCATCTGCTGCTGATATTATTGCAGGATTACCTACAGCATTATCATGTTCGTAAACTACATGGTCACCAACAAAAAGGTTGTTTTTTGCATAAAATTCTTCATCATAATAAACAATCTTATTATTTAAGTGTAAGTTATAACATTCTTTATCCCATTGGGCTGCTACTAAATTGGCAAAGCCTAAAATTGTAGATCCATTATTTAGAATATCGTCAGTGTAATCCGTTTGACTTTGAAAATGGTTGCCATAAAGATCCATTAATATATTATACACATTAGGAGGGGTATTAGTTGAGACTTCATCAAATTCATATAATGGCATGTATGAAAGGGCGGAAGATTTTGATTTATCATGATTAAATTCTCGACCTTCATAATCCGGATTGGCTAATGGAACAGTACCAGATGTGCCGTTTATAAAAGTATGAAATCCTTGAAGGTCACTATCCCACAGTTTTTGAGTAAGTGTATTTCTAAATCTAACCATATGGTATGCTTCAAAATATTGTCCTGTAGTCACATGGTTGTGAATTAGTGATTTGTATCTATTATAAACTATAGGGAAAATAATATCGTTGGTAGAATGTCCTATGTCCTCAATGAAATTGCCTTCAGGCCTCCAATCTCTCCACGGATTATGCATCCAATAGTAGCCGTTGTTCCCATTAACTGTTTCGTGCTGTAGCGCTCTAGAAGTTGCAGGGTTACAACTTACAGAAAACATAGCTTGTGCCATCTGAACTGTTTTAACGCCGTAATTATAAAACTGATGGTTATCAGCGATATACATGTATAAAAAAGCAACTGCCCAAGGAGCTTGAAAATTAATTTCCCCTGCTTGATCACATCCTAAATCATGAGGTATACCTTTAATATTGATTCCGCATCCATCTTCATACCAATAATTATACCGTCCATTTCCCCCTATATTTGGATTAAATGTAATTGCCCATTTTAATGTCTCGTCAACTTCAGACTCTATCCAATTTGCGTATTCCCCAAATGTGTTATGATTATGATACAACTCTGTTCTATTTTCATTACCATAAAGTTTAATATCAGTCATAATTAAATTGTAATCACTTTGAACAATGTAGTTGAAATGAGCAAGTATCATAAGGATTCTACCGTTAAATGCAGTATTAGTGCCATTACTAGTAAGGTCAGGATTTCCATTATAGTCTGTTCTTCTATACCATAAGGGGTGGTAGCTTTGATTAAAAACATGATCTCGTCTTGCTAAAACTATTCCTGTTGCCTGTTTCATGAATTCATAGAGATAACCTTTGTCATCTGTAGTTTCATACATTACTAAAAGTCCCTCAAGAGCTTGGCACCAAATAGCTGACAAGTTTACAGCTTCTGAGCTTCTAGTTATATTTCCATCACCATCAATTATAGGTTGAAAATTTTCAAACCCTTCATATGGATGTTGTTGTGCGTCTTGATAGGCTTCAGCATATAAATAGTCAAAATGCTCTTTAAGACTGTAGTTTTGGTATTGTGAATTTGCAACGGTTGAGACCGTAAAAACCGCTAACATGAGGAGGTATCTTATCTTTTTCATAGTATTAAGTTTTTATAAATATAGCTATTTTTACCGAGCTAAATTTTATATGGTTGCTGTTTTTTTTGAAAAAATTCCTATGCTAGAAATTTAAATAACCAATACTTTTACCGTGGTTGAAGCGCTCTTTTTTTTGTGTCAAAACAGGCATTACAAAACACCTTGGTTCAATTTTAGTCAGAAAGTAAAAAATATTTTTTGATGTAATGACTAGGTGTTAATCCTCTTTTCCAATTGGATAAATAACCTGTTTAATAAAGCTATCGATCGGAAATTTTTCATCATTTCCAAACCCAATTTCAATATCACCACTATCATGTGGAATATAGTTTGTTTTAAAGATGTAATCCCAAAGACTTAGACTAATCCCAAAGTTAACACCACGCTTTTTGTCCTCTGGTAATTCTTTTACATGATGCCATAAGTGCATTACTGAATTATTAAAAATATACTTTAACGGTCCCCAAGTAATTTTAATATTAGCATGGTTTAAGTGACCAATCGCTACAGATATAAAATGAATAATGAAAGCTTGCTCTGGTTCACCTCCAATTAAAATCATTACAACAAATGTTTTTAAAGGTTTATAGACTATGTTTTCCATCCAATGGTAACGTAAATGTCCAGCAAATCCCATTTCTTTTATAGAGTGGTGTACTTTGTGGAAGTTCCATAAAAAATCATATCTATGTAAAACGACATGGGTAAACCATTGTGCAAAATCGTTTAAAATAAAAAAGATAAGTAGCCCTAACCAAATAGGCATTGATTTTATATTGATAAATGCAATTTTACCCATAATATCTTCAGGTAAATAATTGGCTATTAGTCCATATACACCATAGATAACCGAAGAGAATAAAAAGAAATTGAAATACATATAAAAGGCATCTAACCAAAAATTACGTCTAATGGACTTTTGATTTTTACGCCAAGGAAACGCCAATTCTAAGCCCCATACGACTATAGATACAATAGTTAACATCCAAAAATAATTTTGGGACCAATCACAATCAAACATGATTTGTTTTAAAAGCCAGTTAAAGCCTCCACTTATTGCATCTATAATATTGTAATCCATAGTTTTTTTTGCTAAAGTTATATTCAATTTTTGAATATGTATGTAACTTAGATTACATCCAATAAATTTGCATCAAAATTAATGTGGAAGAGTATAACAGTCATAGTTTTTATTGATTTTGTGTTTTGTGTTTTGTAATTTGTTATTTTTGTTAAAAAATAATTAGCACATGATACCATTTTCCCCCCCCAGAATTGACCAGGAAGTGGTTGAGGAAGTTTCAAAAGCATTGTTGTCAGGTTGGATAACAACAGGTCCAAGAACTAAAAAATTCGAACAAGAGCTTACTGATTATATTGGTTGTAAAAAAACAATATGTTTAAACTCAGCAACAGCAGGCTTAGAATTGATATTAAGATGGTATGGGGTAAAAGCTGGAGATGAAGTTATTATACCAGCTTATACATATTGTGCTACTGCTAATGTTATTATGCATTGTGGTGCCACGCCTATTATGGTAGATATTAATGAGAAGGATTTTAATATTTCAGTTGAGGCTATAAAGCAAGCAATTACGTCAAGAACTAAAGTTATTATGCCGGTTGATATTTCAGGGTTTACATGTGATTTTGATGAGATTAATGCGTTGGTTAATCAACCGAGTATAAAGGCAATATTCAATTCAGATTCAAAAAATCAAGAGAAATTAGGACGAATTCTTGTAATGGCTGATGCAGCTCACAGTATTGGAGCTACTATGAATGGTAAAATGTCTGGTAACTTAACAGATATATCTGTGTTTTCATTTCACGCTGTGAAAAATTTAACAACAGCTGAAGGCGGAGCCGTTTGTATGAATTTCCCTCCTCAATTTGATTGTGATGAAATTTATGCGGATTTAAATAGAATGTCTTTACATGGACAATCTAAAGATGCTTTGGCAAAAACGCAAGTTGGTAATTGGCGTTATGATGTTTTAGAAGCTGGTTATAAATGTAACATGACAGATATACAAGCTGCTATAGGTTTGGTGGAACTGGGTAGATATGAGTCTAATCTAAAACGTAGAAAAGAAATATTTGAGGAATACGTTTCTGGCTTCAATTCAAAAGAGTGGGCTATCATTCCACCTTATAATGAAGGTGGGAAAGAATCATCTTATCACTTATTTTTATTAAGAATTAAAAATATTGATGAATCGACTAGAGATGCCATTATGCAAAAAATATTTGTTGCGGGTGTTTCAGTTAATGTTCATTTTCAACCCTTGCCAATGTTAACGGTTTACAAAAAGGAAGGTTACAAAATGAGTGACTATCCTGTTTCATGGGCTAAATACGAAAATGAAATAACATTACCTGTCTATTTTGATTTGACAGATACTAATGTGAAGACGATAATTGACACTGTAATTGAATCTGTTGAATCTTAATTAAATGGAAATAATGAAGGTATTAACTGTAATAGGAGCAAGACCACAATTTGTAAAGGCTGCTGCGTTAAGTCGAGAATTTGCTAAACATGATAGTGTTGAAGAGGTATTAGTTCATACAGGACAACATTTTGATGCTAATATGAGTGATATTTTTTTCACTGAAATGGAGATTCCTAAACCAAAATATAATTTGGATATAAATAGTGTTGGTCACGGTGCCATGACAGGTAGAATGCTGGAAGGGATTGAAGAGATTTTGATAAAAGAAAAGCCTGATTTACTATTGGTTTATGGTGATACTAATTCTACTACAGCTGGTGCATTAGCAGCTAGAAAATTGCATATTAAAGTCGCACATGTTGAGGCTGGTTTAAGGTCGTTTAATATGGAAATGCCAGAAGAGGTAAATCGAATTATTACCGATAGGATTTCTGATTATTTATTTTGTCCCACGCAAACAGCGGTTGATAATTTAGAAAAAGAAGGGTATAATAATATTGATATTCAAATTGTTAAATCTGGTGACGTAATGCAAGATGCAGCAACGTTTTATGCTCAAAATTCTAAAGAAAAATCAACTGTTATAAAAGATAATAATTTGGATAGGTTTATCTTAACAACCTTGCATAGAGCAGATAATACAGATGATAAAGAAAGATTAACAGGTATAGTTGAAGCTTTGAATGAAATTCATACTACGACTTGTCCAGTTGTTTTACCATTGCATCCCCGTACAAAAGCAAAGCTATTAAGTCACAATTTAAAATTGAATGTTAAATTAATTGATCCTGTAGGTTATTTTGATATGATTGAATTGATTAAAAATTCATCTTTAGTCATGACAGATAGTGGCGGTTTACAAAAAGAAGCTTTTTTCTTTAAGAAGAATTGTGTCACAATGAGAGATCAGACTGAATGGGTGGAATTATTAGAAGCTAATGTTAATGTGTTAGTCGGTGCGAATAAATCTAAAATCATTAAGCAGACTAAAGTTATGTTGAATCAAAGCTCTAATTTTAATGTTGATTTGTACGGTAACGGATTAGCTTGTGAACATATCGTTGATTATTTATTAAAGCAATAATTTCAAGTAAACAATATAGTATAAAAAATAAAAGCTATCAACGAATTCTCGTTGATAGCTTTTTAAGGTCATAGGGTGTTGTTCGCGTTATATTAATGTGTGCAAGCAAGTGTTTTCAAAGATTCAATTTCATCATTAAATAGAAATACTGAATTAAATTTAAAAACATGACCTGTCTCACAAATCATGGCTCTTTTATATCCTTTTTGCATAGATTCTAAAACTGTAAAACGAATAACGCTATTAAAAATAGTGAAATACATTTCGTAGCATTGGCCTATGTTAAAATTTGGTTGTATTTTCATTACAATTACAAAGGTATTCGGTTTTTGATGGTTCAAATAAAAAAAACGCCCTTTATTGCGGGGGGCGAACACCCCTTTTTTAGGGGGTATTCACCCCCTGTTTTTTATATAACGTCTTTATCTAGTTATTTATGGCTATATTCAAGTTTCTAACCTATAAAAATATAATTTATGAGTGCAAAATTAAAATGGTCTGATGCTGTTCAGATGTTACAGGCTTATCAAAATAATAGTAAAGCATTAATTCAAAATCCACCAAGTGGAACAACAATATTAAACGGATTTATAGTTGATAGAGCGGACATAGAAGATGTCTTAAATAGTTCTAATGTTCAGGATGTTATGATTATGCCTGCGGTTAAATTTATAGATTTAACTAAGCCAGAGAACGAGCAAGCTTTTACTATGATAATTGCTGGGTTGGATACGAATGGAGATATTGTTGAAAATGCAGTGGTTGATTATTTAAAAGAATGTCCTACTAATTGTTCTAAAAACTATCCATTTGTATAAATAGAACAAAATTATTTATAACTTAGCTTCATGAGTATGGGGCTAGGTTTTTTTATTTATCGAATTATCATAACACTCTCTGCTTTGTATGGCTTGTATAGTTACAAACGGCTTAATAAAGCGTATAAAGCATTGGTCTTTTTAATTGTTTTAAGTTGTATTAAAGAGTTGGTGGATAAATATGTATATAACACGTTTTCAGGTGGGAATTATTTGAGTCATTTTTTATTAACGTCAGCATTAGTTTTAAATTTACGTATTTATCTTCCTCAATGGGCAGAGAATACAAAACTAAAAAGGGGTGCTGTGTTAATTACAATGAGCTTTTTTATTCTTTCAATTTTAAATATGATGTACGTTCAAAATATTATGGTTAATCCAACTAATGGACTTGTTTTGTTATGCCTTCAAATGGTCGGGTTTTCTTTAGTTTCGTTTAAAGTTATAATTAATTCTCCTGCTGATGTAGCAATTTATAAAAAGCCCTTGTTTTGGTTAAGTGTGTCAAACTTATTTTTTTATACTGTAATTTATTTAGTTTTTTCTTTTTTTCATTTTTTTAAAGGTGTGGGGGATGTTGGTAATTGGATACCGGTTGTAGCTACATTGTCAAATTATTTATTGTACATAGGGTATGGAATTGCTATTTATGTTCATAAAAACAAGTTAAATGTACAAAGCTGATAATGCCTTAGATATATTGATTCCGTTAGGAGGTGGAGTAATTTTATTTAGTTTACTGGTGGCTTTTATTATCTATTTTCTTTTTTTATATAAACGAAAACAAGTCGAATATAGGTGGGAAAAGGAGCAAGCAAAACAATTATTATTAAAAACAGAAATTGAAATTAAAGAGCAAACGTTGTCTTATATTTCCAGAGAGTTACATGATAATTTGGGGCAAGTTGCTTCTTTAATAAAAATTAATTTAGGAATGGTAAACTTATCTGTGGATAATTCTGATTTTGATAAGATTAATGATTCAAGAGGCTTAATTAAAAGTTTGATACTTGATATTAAGTCATTATCTACTACTTTAAAAGGTGAAAACTTACAGCGTTTTGGTTTGGTTGAAATGATTAAAAAAGACTTACAGCGTCTTGAGAAAATTAGTATAATACAAGTGGATTTTATTTGTGAAAATAAACTTCCAGAGTTATCTTCTGAAAGACAAGTGTTTTTGTACAGGATGACTCAAGAGATATTTAATAATATTTTACAACATTCAGGAGCAACTAAAGCTAAGCTTATTATTTCGGTGTTTGATAATGTCAATATTGAGTTGAAGTTTATTGATAATGGTATAGGATTTGATATGAATAGTAATAAACCTGGAAACGGATTGATTAATTTAGAAGAAAGATGTAAGTTAATTAATGCAAGGCTTGAAATAGATAGTGTTGTAGGTAAAGGTACGGAAATTAAAATTTCATTAAAGAAATTATGAATAATATAAATATTGCAGTAGTTGATGATCACCGTTTATTTAGAAGTGGAATGGTTCAATTAGTAAAGTCATTGAATAGTAGTTTTAATGTAATGCTTGAAGCGGAAAATGGTAAGGATTTTTTGGAAAAACTGAAATCTTCAACACCGCCAGATATTGTATTGTTAGATATTTCAATGCCTGTAATGGATGGGTTTTGTACTGCTGAAGCCCTTCAAAAATTACATCCGGATTTGAAAGTGTTGATAATCTCAATGAATGAAGATGAGGCGTCTTTAATTAAAATGCTTAAGTTTGGCGTAAAAGGTTTTGTTGGTAAAGACATTGAACCAGATGAATTAAAAATGGCAATTAGTAAAATTTTGCATGATGGTTTTTATTATTCAGATAAAATTACTGAGCATCTTATTAATACACTTCAGCCTACAGAACAAAAAAATATAATAGAAACCTTAACGGAAAGGGAAATTGAATTTTTAATATTAGCATGTTCAGAAAAAACGTACAAGAATATTGCTGATGATATGATTTTAAGCCCAAAAACTGTTGAGGGATATAGAGATTCAGTTTATGCTAAACTTATGATTAAATCTAGGGTTGGATTAGTTATGTTTGCAATTAAATCAAAATTAGTAGAATTATAAAAAAATGACAAAACCATATTACATTATAGAGCCTAAAGGTAAAAAAGTTCCTATCGTTATTTCTGTTCCTCATTGCGGACTTGAAATACCTGATGAGTTAAAAGAAGACTATGTAGATTCTCAATTGAAATCGTTAGATGATGCGGATTGGTTCGTACATGATTTATATGATTTTGCGTCTGAAATGGGTATTACTATTATCTATGCTAAGTATCACCGTTGGCTGATAGATTTAAATAGAGATGTTAAAAGTGTTCCATTATATAATGATGGCCGTTTAATTACTGGATTATGTTCGACTACTGATTTTTTTGGAAATCCAATTTATAAAAATGGTAAAGTGCCAAATCAGAAAGAAGTCGATAGACGATTAACAACCTATTTTTGGCCTTACTATGCGAAAATTGAATCGTTATTAGACGAACGTAAAGCGGAATTTGGAGAAGTGTTGTTATGGGACGCCCATTCAATTCGTGAACGTGTACCAACAATTCAAAAAGACCCGTTTCCTGATATGATTTTGGGTAATGATAATCAATCGACTGCTAGTAATAATCTCATTGATGCTGCTTTTAATCAACTTTGTGAGGGAGAGTATCAAATAAATCATAACATGCCTTTTAAAGGTGGGCATATTACTCGTTATTTTGGAAAGCCAGTAAATAATATTAATGCATTGCAGCTAGAGATGAATAAAGTACTTTATATGGATGATTCAGAAAAAAGATTTGACATTGAACGTGCAAACAAAGTTAGAGCCATGTTAAAGCCTGTATTTGAAAAACTTATTGAAGCTTTAACTTAATGGTGTTAATGAGGTTGTTAGAAACGAGTTGTTTTTTTAGAAATTTGGCTTAATAATTGCTAATTTCAAGATATAAATTTAAAGTAATGAGAAAATTTGTAATCCTTTCTTTTATTCTTACTTCAATGTTAGGGTATAGTCAAAAACCACAAGATGAGTTAGCAGTAGCTAAAATTAAAAAAGTAGTCTTTGTGGATAAGTCTACTTTTATTGTTTCAATTAAAGATTTGAAGACGGCTGTAGAGACCGGTTTTGAAACTGCAAATGCAAAGTTAATAGCTCAACACTTTGCTACAAATGTGGATATTTCTTTAATCGGTAAAGAGAATCTTTATTCTAAATCTCAAGCAGAACAAGTTTTAAAAACGTTTTTCTTAGAGAATAAACCATCTAGGTTCACTATTATTCATCAAGGTAAGGCATCAAATACAGAGTATTATATTGGTTCGCTAGAGACTGAGAAGGGGAAGTTTAGAATTACGGTAAATGTTAAATTGGTGACTAAGAAAGAATTTATTTCACATTTAACAATCGAATCAGATAGTTAATTGAATTCTTGTGTAAACAAGTATTTTTTTTAGTTCAAATTTTAGCGTATAAAAAAAGCCTTTACAAAAGTAAAGGCTTTATTTATTATAAAAGGGTAGGTTTATAAATTATTTTACAGAGTTACAAACAGCTTTAAAAGCTTCAGGATGATTCATTGCTAAATCAGCTAAAACTTTTCTGTTTAATTTTACTCCTTTTGCGTTCACTTTTCCAATGAATTGAGAGTAACTCATTCCATGTTGTCTAGCT